>ERZ835541.8-NODE-8-length-226056-cov-127.909350_pt1 | contig 226056 bp, 200 predicted proteins | sample MGYA00519945_ERZ835541 | MGnify/ENA primary metagenome ERZ835541 (study PRJEB31850, sample SAMEA3708780) | human gut metagenome | biome: human gut; feature: human-associated habitat; material: faeces | place: China | collected 2014 ...
CGCGTGCGTCCGCTTTGCAGATTGCTTGGCATATCAGCACAGGGATACTACAAGCATGACTATGCCTCAAACGAGGCTGACATACTCTCTGCCAGCATTGTATTGTACTGCCTGTACGTCCGCCAGAAGGAACGTCTTCCCAAAGCGGGCTGCCGGGAACTCTACACACTCTGCCGTGAATACTTCAGGGAAAAGTTTACCATAGGACGGGACAGGTTTTACAATGTGCTCCGTTCCAACTCGCTCATGCTCAGGCGGACAAGGTATCGTCCGCGTACTACGGACTCCAGACACGGTTACCGTCTTTACAGGGATCTTGTAAACACTTCTCCCAAGTACACACCTGCGGGCAATGGCCGGCTTGTGGTGGCGGACATCACCTATATCTACACCAGAGAAGGCTTTGCCTATCTCTCACTGGTGACCGATGCCTACAGCAGATACATAGTGGGATATTGCCTTAGCAGGAGTCTGGATGCGGAGGGACCGCTGAAAGCCATGTACATGGCTCTTGAGACCTACCGTGCCTACGGAATCAGTACGGAGGGCATGATACACCACTCTGACCGCGGCGTGCAGTATGCCTCGAAGCAGTACACGGACCTGCTGCTTTCACAAGGCATCAGAATCAGCATGACCCAGACGGGAGACCCGCTTCACAATGCCCTGGCCGAGAGGATGAACAACACCCTGAAGAACGGATGGCTCTTCAATGAAGGTGATATGGACTTCAGACAGGCAGAGGAAGCCGTCAGTAAATCCGTTGCGATGTACAACAATGCCAGACCGCACAAGGCACTGGGAATGAAGACCCCTATGGAGATTTTCTCAGGCAGAGGAGGAAACCCTCTTATGGAATATCGGTATAATTGAATGATGTGCTCGTCGGGACGGGTGCTCCCGCCCCTTGCCGCACGGCGCTCCCCGAGCGATGAGTTTTTAGGGAGAAAATATACGGATATTGAGTTTTTGTTGTAGTTTTGCAGAACTGACAACCTTTTTAGGAATATAATGTTTAACCTGTCAACTTTGTCAGGAATTAATCTTCAAACTGACAACTATTTTCAGTACACTTCACACCGTAAAAGTATGCTGAAAAAAACACAAGTGCGTTTGATGCAAAACGTACTTGCGTTTTATCTTAAATGCACTTGCGTTTCAAGTTAAACGCACTTGCGTTTTAGTTCAAACGCAAAGGCGTTTTCTCGGGGTAAAAATCCGGCTCTTAAAAAAGGATGAAATTCCCTAAATACCAGATAAATACTCTTTCAACACTTCCACATATTCAGCCATAGCCTCCCGCCCTGTTGAGGTCATCCGGCAAACGGTACGAGGCTTCTTGCCCACAAAACTTTTTTCCACCTCGATATAACCGGCTTCGCTCAACTTGTCAAGCTGCACACTGAGGTTACCTGCCGTGGCATTGGTCTGCTCTTTCAAGTATACAAAATCAGCCTCGTCCACAGACAAGAGTATCGACATCACAGCTAAACGGAGCTGCGAATGAAGCAACGGATTCAGTTCTTTCAACATACGTTACGGGCCTTTCGGTTTAAATAATGGCCGGGCAACACCATCATGACCACAAACGACAATCCAAAGTACAGATACCAGTCAATGGTAACAGCCTGATGAAGGGTATAGGCCATCAGCATGTAAATGGCAAAACAAAAGCCTACCAGCGGTGACCACATCACCAGCCGGCTACGGATAATGATTCCCGTAATGGAAACTCCGATGCCGCTATAAAGCAGAGAAAGGGGTAGCATCAAGGAAAAATTGACTCCTCCGTAGTGGAATGCCAGCAAAGACATGATGACTACGGTCAGCACAAACAGGCTGCCTATCACTTTCCAGACCTGCAGAATGGCACGGTCGGTATACGTAATTACCGAAGGAGTTTCCTTGCGCTGCATACGAAGCATAAAGCCCCAGAACAGAAACATACTGAACCAGCCGATACTCCAACGGGCATCTCCCGTATAGTACACCAATAAAAACAACAGTACTGAAAGCGCCGCAGTAAAATATCCCCAGTAAAGAAACTGGTTTCCACTGCCCACTTCCATATTCTTCCGGGTAGAACGGATCATTTGTGAAATCAGTTCCAGACTTTCTTGTTCTGATAATTTCTTTTCTTCCATAAGGCAATCAGTTTTAGGTTTTAAACTCAATATGGTTTATTTTATAAACCATAAAGCGAAAAATAAAGGCAAGGAGGCGCGCTTCTCTCTTGCTTTAATGCAAATAAAAATAAGTTTATTTTATAAACCAAATAAAACGGCAGGAAAATAACAGAAAAAAGCCGTTCCAATCTTTACGACTGAAACGGCTTATATAATATTAAGGTATATGTACTTACTTATTTCTGCAAGTCATTCTCGTTCACCAGTAACTTACCCTGATATTCTCCGGTCAATGTGCGCAGGAAGGATACCATCTGTGCGACTTCCTGTTTTGACAAATCGACGCCTACCTCGTACTTGGCCATAGCTATCACGGCATCTTCCAGCGTAGCCTGTGTTCCATCATGGAAATAAGGCGCAGTCAATGCCACATTACGCAATCCGGGCACTTTAAAGCGATGACGGTCTCTTTCGTCTTTTGTTTCCTTGAAACGGCCATTGTCTTCTATGGTCAGTTCCGTACCACGGTCGGCAAAGTAATCATGCTTGATGCCGAGCAATTCGTACGACTGTCCACCCATGTTCTCACCTACATGGCAAGTAGCACAGTTGTATTTCTTGAACAAATCATATCCAGCCAGCTCTTCAGCCGTCAGGGCTGCATTATCCCCTTTCAAGTACTTGTCGAAACGTGAGTTCGGTGTAAGCAAGGTTCTTTCAAATTCCTGAATGGCATCTGTAATGTTTGCCTGATTGAAACCGTCGGGATACACTTCCTTAAATGCCTTGCTGAAAGCTGCATCCGCATTCAATTTCTCGCAAATCTCATCAAACGACTTGCAAGCCATTTCTACCGGATTCAAAGGAGGACCGGCTGCCTGATCGGCCAGTGTAGCGGCACGTCCGTCCCAGAACTGCACAAAGTTATAATGTGCGTTATAGACAGAAGGAGCATTTACTCCACCAAACTGACCTCCTACTCCTTCTGAGAACTGTTTGTTGTCTACTCCACCGGTATTCAATCCGTGACAAGAGGAACAAGATACGGTATTATCGGCCGACAGACGTACGTCGTGGAACAGCAGATTTCCTAAAATCACTTTCCGCATATCTACCGGTACAGAGTCCTGAACCGGACGAATGGTCTCATTGCTCCACTGTGCATGAGCCAGCTGATTCGGATAGAAAGCTGCACGCTGTGACTTCACCCACGAAAGTGCCATCTGCTTTTCCGTATCGTTCAACGAAGCCCCCCAATGCACCAGATAATATTTGGCCATAGGCATGGTGCCGTCCAATATCACCTTCTCTACTTTTGCCAAATCTACCTCGCTGACTTTCTCTCCTTTTTTCAAGGCTTCTAACATCGGAGTCATGTCGAAAGAGCGGTAGGCCAGACGAGCATCTTCCTTGACCAGTTTTCCGGCAACCGGCAAACTGGCATAAAACGGCAATTCCGGATTTGCAGTATGACAGGCCATACATCCGCTGCTCGCAATGATTTCTTCCATCTGAGCACTGCTTTCCAAACTGGCTGAAGGAGGACGGTTCACCACCCGATAAGTTGCGGCCAATACCGCAGCTACCACCAGCACTGAAAAAATGATTTTTGTTCTTTTCTTCATAAGAAACTGATTAGATTTTAATAACTCAATAAATATCTCACACGTTAAAATGCTAAGAACGGTTGTATAAATGTACGCTTTGCTGTGCGGCAGGAAGGTAATTCACTCCATACCAGCACATCTGTAGCGAAAGGAAAGACACAATCAGTATCCAATATAGCGCACGCGGAGTATTCCTGCGGAACAAGCGCAGATGTACGTACAGCAAATAACCTGTCCACGTAACTGCTGCCCAGGTTTCTTTCGGGTCCCAGCTCCAATAATGTCCCCAGGCCGCTTTTGCCCAGATTGCTCCGGTCAGCATACCGACTGTCAGAAAAGCCAATCCTGCATAAACCAACTTGTCGGCAGCCTCAAGGTAATTCTCCCGATGCTTGTAAAGTCCCATACAGGCCAAGATGAACGCACAGCCTAACACCGAATAGGAAAACATATACACCGTGACATGAGGAACAAACCACGGACTTTGCAAGGCGGGCATGAGGGACTGGTCATGAATTTCCGGTTTCAGAATATTGATTATCGCAAATACCGCACCTACTACAGTGGAAAAAGACAATATCCAGGGATACTTCCAACGAAGATAGGTCAGCAAGCCGGATATACCCATAAAGAACGAATACCACAATCTGGTCTCGCCCATGGTACGCAAAGGAGGACGCTGAAGGCTCAGCCAAAATCCGGTAATAAAGGCAGCAAACACCAGTATACCTGACAAGGTCAGCCCAATAGCCCATCGGCTCCGCCCTTTAGAGAACAAGGCAAATACCGCTCCGGCTCCCCATAAGACGATGGCAGGCAGGGCAAACAAATAAAAATTATCCCACGTAATCATTCAAGAATAGTGTTAGTTATATATAAAGTCAGTCAACAAGTTCACTTACAGATTTACTCATCTGCTTGTCTGGTCCTGCTAAAAAGAGCAGTAACCCTCCGCACAGCATCATCACAATGCCCAACAGCATGACGTATTTCAGCGGCTCACGCACAATCTGCACTACGCAGTATTCCGGTTCGGCTGAATGCACATCATAGGAAGTCAGGTAATAATCTTCTACCCAGCTTGCCGAATAGGGCTGGTTTACTTCCAGATGTATGGGTTTTCCGTCCATTGACACTTCGGCAAAAAAGCGGCGTGGTGTACCATTGGGATAATGCTCTACAGTAAAGTTTGTCAGCTGCAACGGTTTCTCCAGGTATACCACATTTCCCTCGGAGGTAAAAGCTTCATTGTTCGGATTAGCCCGAAATACCGGAATGCGTAAGGTCCGTTCCTCTGCACTTCCCATAAATCCGGCAAAGAGTGCCAGCCACAATCCGGCATGATTCAGCATAAAACGCCACCGATTACGTCCCGGCGTGAAAAAACGTCTTACAGTAATCATTCCCAAATGAGTCAGCAACCCGAACAATCCGGTAACAAAAATCCAGGAAGACATAAAATTATAGCAACCCAAACGAGAAAATAGACCCGACTTCTCTGCAGCCTCTTGCGCAGAAAGTTGGGGAAACAAGCCTATCACCAGACAACCGGCCAAAAACCAGCCTAATGTCCAGCAAGTACATTGCGGGGAAAGCCACAGACGGACAGCTTCCGAATGACGCTTCTCCTTATAGCCATATCCTATCAATGCAATCCACAGTAAAGCTAAAATAGCATCTAATGGAAAAGCAAAAAAGGCAAACGGAAAGTTGCCAAAAACACATTGGGCTGCCACTGACAGCAGCAATAATAAAATGAATAGCAAGTTAGTCTTTAAGTTCATTCATCAGTCGTTGGTGAAATATGTGCAAAGATAGGGACTTTATTTAATACTGCAACAAAATTGTAAAGATAACAAATCTTTTTCCCAGCAAAATCCGGAAAAAAGATTTGTTATCCTCCCTTTTTTAATGCTCCCGACGCATTCTGTGGCCATATACAGTGATAACCACAAAACAAACGAGCGGAAGTACAAACGACAGATTTACTGCAGGCATCCCCCACAAGGTCTTGCAATCAATGATAGCGGCTTGCAAAGGAGGAAGTACCGACCCGCCAAGAATGGCCATAATCAATCCTGCGGCACCAAACTTGGCGTCATCGCCCATTCCTTTCAGAGCAATACCGTAAATAGTAGGGAACATCAGCGACATGCAGGCTGACACACCTACCAGACAATACATACCGTATATGTTCTGCAAGAAAATTACTCCCAGCACACACAAGGAAGCGGCAATGGCCAGCACTTTCAACAATTGTCCGGGATTGACATACTTCAGCATCAGGGTACAGACAAAACGGCTGATACAGAAAATGACCATGGCCACGATGTTATATTTCTGCGACAAAACTTCGGCAGCCTGTTCTTCCATTCCCTGTGCCATGAACAGACGGGTACCATACTGGATAACGAAAGTCCAGCACATAATCTGGGCACCGACATAGAAGAACTGCGCCACTACTCCATAACGATAACGCTTCACGGCATACAGACGTTTTAACGTAGGAATAAAGTCAATGGAATGAAACTTATCCGCATTCTTTGGCATCTTGGACATACGAATAACGAGAAGCATGACCAGAATGACGATGCCGATGGTCAGATAAGGAGTGATAAGGATGGTCAAGTCTGAATCACGGACCGCCTCAAATTCAGCCTGACTAAGCTGGGCACGCTCGGCCGTATCCATCGGATGAAGCTGGTTCTGAATGAAATTCATAGCGACAAACATCCCCATCAACGAACCGATGGGATTGAATGCCTGGGCTAAGTTCAAACGACGGGTAGCCGTTTCTTCCGTTCCCATTGACAAGATATAAGGGTTACAGCTGGTCTCCAGAAAAGACAATCCGCAAGTCATGACAAAATAAGCTAACAAGAACGGATAATAGCTTCCGGTCAGCTTGGCAGGAAAGAAAGCCAAAGCTCCCACGGCATACAAACCCAGTCCCATCATGACTCCAGCTTTATAAGTATATTTACGGATAAACATGGCTGCCGGAAAGGCCATGGCAAAATATCCGCCATAAAAAGCCACTTGAACCAAGGTCCCATCGGTTACGCTCATCCTGAATATCTTGGAAAAAGCCTTGACCATAGGGTTTGTAATGTCGTTTGCAAAGCCCCACAGGGCAAAACAGAAGGTAATCAGGATGAACGGAACCAGATAGCTCACTCCATCCTTCTTTAATATAGATTTGTTTTCTGATGTATTACTCATGGTGTTAGATTTTAAGTGACGGCTACAGCCCTCTTGGTGTTTTTACTTCATTTGCTGCCTGATGTTGCCGATAGCAGTCGCTTCAACCGGCCCTTCTACCACAGGAATGCCAATAGCTTCTTCTGTCAGCCGGTTCAAGTATTTGTTCTGACTTCCTCCGCCAATCACATAAAGTTTCGTTACAGGTTCAGGCAAGAGCCGGTTCAATGCTTCCATACCTGTTTTATAGCGCAACGCCAATGAACGGAGGACACATTTCACAAATTCTCCCTGCGTGGAAGGCGGTGTTTGCTGATGTGTGATACAATAATTCGTAATCGCCTCAGCCATACTTACCGGACACTGGAAAGTTGTATCGTCCACATCAATCAAGGCATCGGTTTCCGCCACTTCCGCAGCCGGCAGCAAGGTGGAATAAGCTACATCCTTTCCTTCTTCCTTCCATTCCTGCATCAGTTTCTGAAGTATCCAAAGTCCGGTAATATTCTGCAGAAAACAGATTTTTCCATCCGTACCGCCTTCATTGGTAAACCCTGCCAGACGGGCTTCTTCCGTCAGAATCGGTTCGTCACTCATCACTCCCAATAGCGACCAGGTGCCCGAACTCAGGAAAGCAACTTTTTCTTCAGAAGAAAGAGGCACTACACTAGCCGCACTGGCCGTATCGTGCGAAACCACAGCAATCACTTCTACCTCGTAGTCTATTCCTATCTGTTCCTTGATTTCCGGTTTCAAAAAGCCGCGGGAAGTTCCCGGCATAACCACTTCGCCGAAAAGGTGCTCCGGAAGTCCCAGCTCCCGAATCAACTTGAAATTCCAGGTGCGTGCCTTGGCATCCAGCAGTTCCGACGTAGAAGCTATGCTATACTCATTATTAGCCACTCCCGTAAGGTAATAACTGAACAGATCGGGCATGAAAAGTAACTTGTCGGCTACCTTCAACTGCGCATTGTCTTCCTTCTTCATGGCATACAACTGAAACAAGGTATTGATAGCCATGACCTGCGTACCCGATTCTGCATAGTGCGCCTTTACGTCCACTTTCGAGAAAAACTCTTCGGGCATCCCTTCCGTACGGCTATCACGATAACACACCGGATTGCCCAACAAATTTCCCTGTTTGTCTATCAGTCCGAAATCCACACCCCACGTATCAATTCCGATACTCTTCAACGTATAGCCTTTTTCTACAGCCATACGGATACCGGTCTTCATATCCTCAAACAGAGAAAGGAAATCCCAGTACACATGTCCTCCCATCCGTACCTGACGGTTAGGGAAACGGTATATCGTATCCAGCACGAGTTCACCCTCGAAAAGGCATCCGGCAATCACCCTGCCGCTGCCTCCTCCGAAGTCAATCGCCACATATGCTTCTTTCATTTTGTCTTCTTGCCTAAAATGTACGTTTCAAGGTCGTCAATCTCTTCCTTTGTCAAGGTCTTGTATTTTCCGCCGGAAAGCACAATTATGCGACAAGCCATCTCAAAGAACATGGCCCGCTCAAAAGCCTGATTGAAGTCTTTTCCGCAAACCACCTGTCCGTGCTTCTGAAGCAATACGGAGTTATGGTCTTTCATGGCCGCAATCACGGCTTCAGCCAACTCTTTAGAACCCGGACGGAAATAAGGAATAACCGGAATCTCTGCTCCTACATGACAGGGAACTTCGGCTGTTACATTAAAATCTTTCGGTGTATCTTCCATACATGCCACTGCGGTAGCGTATGGAGACTGGAAATGAAGTACCACATTAACATCGGGACGTTCTCTCAAAACACCTAAATGGAATACACTTTCCATAGAAGGTTTTACCCCATTGAGTATTTCACCCGTTTCCAGACGGCAAACAGCCACTTTATCTTTTGTCAAAGAAGGCACCCATGAACCTGTACCGGAAACCAGTACCTCATCGCCTACACGCCATGAAAGGTTACCACTACTGCACACGGTTAATCCGGCATCACCTACCCGATGGGCTTGTCTCAAAAATTCTTCAATATGTTCGTTCTGAATCATAACTTCTTAATTTAATAGCAAATAAAAGCCGGAACAGACGGAAGATCCGCCAGTTCCGGCAGCGTAAAATTGATTATTTATAGATAGGTCCGTAATTTTGACATGCTCTGTAATCAGCACCTTCCTTATCCATACCAAAGGCATTCCATGCAGCAGGGCGGAAAATCTTATCATCTTCCACATTGTGCATACATACCGGTATGCGAAGGATAGAAGCGAGCGTAATCAAATCCTGACCTATATGTCCGTAACTGATGGCACCGTGATTGGCTCCCCAGTTGTTCATTACAGAATATACATCCTTGAAGGCAGGTTTATCGCACAAACGAGGTACAAACCAAGTAGTAGGCCATGTACGGTCAGTACGTTCATCAAGCAGCTTATGGATTTCCGGATCAATTTCTACCGTCCATCCTTCAGCAATCTGAAGCACCGGACCCAGTCCCTTAATCAGATTCAAGCGGCTCATGGTCACAGGCATACCGCCTTTTGACAGGAAGTTAGAAGAGAAACCACCGCCACGGAAATAATCCCGGTTAGCAGGATACCATGTAGTAGCTTCCAAGCATTTTTCAACCTCAGCTTCTGTAATCTCCCATGACGGTTTCATGGTCGGATTACCTTCTGCATCAGTCTGCTGGCCGGTACCATCCAGAGTAGTAGCTCCAGAGTTAATCAAATGGATAATACCATTCTTTGCCAGTCCGGTCAACTCCTTACCAGTCACACGTTTCACAGCTTCCGGGCTCCAATAAGTACGTACGTCAGAGAAAATCTGTGCACGGTTAGTCAGCAAATGACCGAAGAGCATAGCTACTCCGTTGCAGGCGTCATTTTCAGTAGCCAGCACATAAGCTTCACGAATACCGTTCCAGTCGAAAGAAGTATTCAGCAAGGCTTCAGAGAAGTCACCGTTCGGGTAGAAGTCCGTCCACTGACGCTGTCCCTGAAAACCAGCCGCAATGGCATTGTGACCAAGTGCTTCTTCTTTGAATCCCATTTCCTTCAACTTCGGGTTACCTTTCATCAAGTCGCGCATGATAATGGTCATCTTCACAATGAAATCCCAATCAGCATCTTTTTCCGCACGTGTCTTAGTCTTGGCTTCTACATTGAAATCCTTTCCTTCATTTTTCTTGCAGTATTTTTCAGTCCAAGCCATCGCTTTGGCGTATTCTTCCTTATCGTAAATTCCTTCCGTCATACGGCGAATGATTTCCGTCAAATCTACAGACTCACAGCGCATACCCAAATATTCCTGGAAGAAATCCGGATTTACAATTGAACCGGCAATACCCATAGACACGCTACCCATAGAAAGGTAAGATTTGCCTCTCATCGTAGCCACTGCCTGAGCCGCACGGGCAAAACGCAAAATTTTTTCTGCCACATCGGCCGGAATAGTATTATCTTCAATATCCTGTACATCACGTCCGTAAATACCAAATGCCGGCAAACCTTTTTGTGCATGCCCAGCCAGAACTGCAGCCAGGTATACGGCACCCGGTCTTTCCGTACCGTTAAATCCCCATACTGCTTTCGGGTAATACGGATTCATATCCATTGTTTCTGCTCCATAACACCAACAAGAAGTGACTGTAATGGTAGCTCCTACGCCTTCACGCTCAAATTTTTCGGCACAAGTTGCGCTTTCAGCCACACGACCGATGGTAGAATCTGCAATAGCACATTCCACCGGACTACCATCACCGTTTCTCAAATTAGAAGAAATAAGTTCTGCTACGGCTTTGGCCAAATTCATCGTCTTTTCTTCAAGGCTTTCACGCACGCCACCCTGACGTCCGTCTATAGTGGGACGAATCCCAATTTTCGGGTAATTTTTCATGTTTCGATTATTTATAAAGTTAATGTTATCTATTTTCTTTTCAAACCAGGCAAGTTCATCCATGCTGAACTGTGCTGAAGCTACGGCATAATAATATTCATTCTTCCATTCTTATACCGAATTTCGAAGATGCACTTCTGTCGGCAAGAACTCTTGTACGCTTTCACCTGTAAGGATGAAACTTGCAGCCTTCCGTCCCATTTCCTCCCAATTAATACTGAGAGCGGTAATTCCTTCGTCTATCACCTCGTATGCCGGCGTATCGTTATAAGCTATCAGTCCGAAATCAACTCCACATTTCAAACCGTTCTGTCGGCTTCGCTTAATCACATTCACCACGTCCGTCTGACGAATAACGATGTACACAACACCTTTTTCTACCTCTTGTATATCTTCCTCATTCACCACTTCACCTACAAAATGGTGATCCTCGCAATAAGTCTCAAAACTTTGTACGGAGGTTTGTGGATGCTTGGATTCCTGAGGCAACTGGAATACGATTTTACGGTAACGCTCCAGACGAGCAGTCAGCTGAGTCAGGGCTTTATAAAAAGCATCGTCAAAATTCTGGCAAATATAGGAGTGATTTCCTTTCTCAAACTTACCGAAATCAAGCAGCAGAAGACGGGAAGAAGGAATCTTATCAAACAAAGGAGAAAACTTCTCATTGTCAAAGTTCATCACCACATAATAATTATACCGTCCTATGGCTTCGCATAGAATAGTATTAAAAATATGTTCATTATATTGATGAAACCAGAGATCTACCTTGTACGATACAGAAAGTTTCTTGACAAAACTATTATATAAGGTATTCTTGAAAGGAGAATATTCGTCCAGCAACAAAAAAATCTTTTCTTTCCGGTTGGTTACATAGTACCCCTTACCGGGAGTAGAATCTATCAGTTTTCGCTCACGCAAATCCGCAAAGGCTTTAAATACGGTATCCCGCGACACATGATAAGTCTTACTCAATGCATTGATGGAAGGCAGACTCGTATCGGTACGATACTTTCCTACCAAAATATCCTGCTCGATGAGATCCGACAGCTGCTTCACTTTGGTAGACTGTTGCCCGAATTTTATATTCTTTTCCATATCAAGACTTTATCTGTGCTGAACTATCCTGATGCAAAGGAAAAGATTTTATACAAGACCGCAAAAGTATTATCTATGTTTAAGAACAGATTTTAGAAAAAAGGCATAAAAAAAGAGATTACCACAATGGTAATCTCTTTTCGTACACCCTCAGGGATTCGAACCCTGGACCCACTGATTAAGAGTCAGTTGCTCTACCAACTGAGCTAAGAGTGCATTCAAACTTTCTGGAGGTTCCTGGCGGATTCGAACCGCCGTACACGGTTTTGCAGACCGCTGACTAAGCCACTCATCCAAGGAACCAGAAGTTCTCTCTTTCTAATTTGCGAGGTTCCTGGCGGATTCGAACCGCCGTACACGGTTTTGCAGACCGCTGACTAAGCCACTCATCCAAGGAACCGATGCCGCTGCACTTGTTTTTCTCAAATGCGTTGCAAAGGTACAACTATTTTTTAAACCTGCAATACCTGAAGAAAGGAAATTGCATTTTTCTTTACAAAAACGACTTTTTACCCCCTTTTACCTCCTCTTATCTTTGAGTTCTCACAAAAAACGGCTTTCTTTGCAGAAAACCAACTTAAATACAACAGAAATGAAAGGTATTGTTCTTGCCGGAGGTTCAGGCACCCGCCTCTACCCCATTACAAAAGGAGTTTCCAAACAACTTCTTCCTGTTTTCGACAAACCCATGATTTATTATCCCATATCCGTCCTGATGTTAGCAGGAATTCGTGACATCCTGATTATTTCCACTCCCTATGATTTGCCGGGATTCCGCAGACTGTTAGGTGATGGAAGTGATTTCGGAGTACACTTTGAATATGCAGAACAACCTTCACCCGACGGATTGGCACAGGCATTTCTTATTGGAGAAAAATTTATCGGCAATGATGCAGCCTGTCTGGTACTAGGAGATAATATTTTCCATGGCAACAGCTTCACCGTCATGCTGAAAGAAGCCGTACGTATGGCCGAAGAAGAAGGAAAAGCTACCGTATTCGGTTACTGGGTAAGTGACCCGGAACGTTACGGAGTGGCAGAATTCGACAAAGAAGGAAACTGTCTCTCCATTGAAGAAAAGCCACAGCATCCTAAATCAAACTATGCCGTAACGGGACTTTATTTCTATCCTAACAAGGTCGTAGAAGTAGCCAAACAAATCAAACCTTCCGCACGCGGAGAACTGGAAATTACCACCGTTAACCAGCGTTTCCTGGCCGATGGTGAACTGAAAGTGCAAACTTTAGGCAGAGGATTTGCCTGGCTGGATACCGGTACACACGATTCATTGGCTGAAGCATCCACTTATATCGAAGTTATCGAAAAACGCCAAGGCCTGAAAGTAGCCTGCCTGGAAGGCATTGCCCTGCGACAAGGATGGATTACTCCTGAAAAGATGCGTGAACTGGCTCAGCCGATGCTGAAAAACCAGTACGGCCAATATCTATTGAAGGTAATTGACGAATTGGAAAGAAACAACCAATAAATGATTTTCATCATATAAAAATGGAAGTAATAAAGACTGAGATTGAAGGAGTGGTCATCATTGAACCTCGCCTGTTTAAAGATGAAAGAGGTTACTTTTTTGAATCTTTTTCCCAAAGAGATTTTGACAAACAGGTACGCACCATTCATTTTGTACAAGACAATGAAAGTAAATCCAGCTACGGAGTATTGCGTGGACTGCATTTCCAGAAACCACCCTTTGCACAAAGCAAGCTGGTAAGGGTCATAAAAGGAGCCGTACTGGATGTGGCGGTAGATATACGAAAAGGCTCTCCGACATTCGGACAGCACGTAGCCGTGGAACTGACAGAAGACAACCACCGCCAGTTTTTCATTCCACGCGGATTTGCTCACGGGTTCAGCGTATTGAGCGACGAAGTTATTTTCCAGTACAAATGTGATAACTTCTATGCACCTCAAAGCGAGGGAGCCATTGCCTGGAACGATCCGGCACTGAAAATTGACTGGAGAATTCCTACGGAGAAGGTCATCCTTTCAGAAAAAGACAAACACCATCCTCTATTGGCCGATGCGGAATGGCTGTTTGATTATCATGAAGATTTATACAAAGAGTAAGCATAAAAAAATCCCCGGGTCGTTCAATGCAACCCGGGGATTTTTTATGCCTTTTATTTTACTCTTCAATTATTTTCCAACGCATTCTTCTTCATACGAAGTTCATACAAGTCGTTACGACGGTCGCGCAGATTACGTACGCTTCCGTAAGTATGAAGTGCATTCAGCAAATCCAGGTCAATATCTGAAACCAGAATCATTTCCGTATTCGGAGTAGCTTCCGCACGTTTTCCGTCGGTCGGGAAGGCAAAGTCACAAGGAGTAAAGACTCCCGACTGCGCATACTGGATGTCCATATTATGCACACGAGGAAGGTTACCCACACTTCCGGCAATAACCACAAAACATTCGTTTTCGATGGCACGTGCCTGCGCACATACACGTACACGTGAATATCCGTTCTGCGTATCGGTCAGGAACGGAACAAACAGAATTTGCATGCCCTGATCTGCCATCAGACGAGACAGTTCCGGGAATTCCACGTCATAACATATCAACACACCGATTTTAGCACAGTCGGTTTCAAAGGTCTGTACTCTTTTTCCTCCACTCAATCCCCAGCTCTTTACTTCATCGGGAGTGACATGAATCTTTTCGTACATCTCGTATGTTCCGTCACGACGGCAAAGGAAACCTACATTATAAAGACCACCATCTTCCTTCACATAAGGCATACTACCGGTAATGATGTTGATGTTGTGCTTGATGGCCAGATTAATGAAACGGTCTCTGATTTCCTCCGTGTACTGTGCCAATGCACGAATAGACTGAGCCTCACCCATGTGATTGAATTTTGCCATCAGCGGTGCATTAAAATATTCAGGGAACAGCACGAAATCGCTCTTGTAGCCCGATACGGCATCGATAAAAAACTCTACCTGCTCAAACACATCATCCAGCGTCTGATATGAACGCATCTGCCATTGCACCAGTCCGACTCTCACCGTCGTCTTTTTATCCACAAACGAGTCTGTAGGCGGCTGATAATAAATATTATCCCATTGAAGCAAAGTCGCACAGTGCTTTGACTCCTCGTCGTTCGGAAGGTAATTACGCATCACTCTGCGAACATGAAAGTCATTGGAGAGTTGGAAAGTCAGTACCGGGTCATAAATTTCACGCGAACGGACTTTCTCTATATACTCCTTCGGGCGCATCTGGTCTGCATATTTGTAATAGTTGGGGATTCGGCCACCAAACATGATGGCTTTCAGGTTCAACTTTTCACACAACTCCTTGCGATACTCATACATACGACGCGCCAAGCGTAATCCACGATATTCCGGATGAATAAACACCTCAATACCATACAAAATATTACCTTTCGGATTATGCGTATTGAAAGTCTCATTTCCGGTCACCTTGGCATAGGTATGATCACCTTTCACCATATCATAATCTACGATAATGGAAAGTGCACACCCCACTATCTTATCATCTACAACCGTTACAATCTGTCCTTCGGGAAAAATACTGATTAGTTTCTCAATTTGTTCGTGTGTCCAGAACACATCTTTATCTGCATATACGCGGGTAAACGACTGGGCAAGCTGTGCGTAGTCTTCAATCTGCAAGTTTCGAAGCTCTACTTTGTTAATCTTCTTTTGAGTCGATTCCATAATTTCGTTAAATTATTTTTTCACGGGCACAAAAGTAATCATTTCTCCAGGCAGGGTGTATCATTTATTCAGGATTATTATACTATCTTTGCTCCAAAAGGTCAACGATATGAAAAAGATTAAACTAGGCCTCCTGCCACAAATTCTAATTGCCATCGCACTGGGTATTGCTGCCGGAACGGTTTCACCGGAGCTTCCCGTACGCGTGTTCGTGACATTCAACGCATTGTTCAGCCAGTTCCTGAATTTTATCATTCCGCTTATCATCGTCGGACTGGTTACTCCCGCCATTGCCGATATTGGGAAAGGTGCCGGGAAAATGCTGGTAGCCACTGTACTTCTGGCTTACGGGGCCACACTGTTCTCTGGTTTTCTTTCATTCGGTGTAGGAGAAACCTTCTTTCCTGACCTTATTACCCGAAATATTCCTTTATCCGAAATCAGTGAGGCCAAAGGTGTTAACCCTTTCTTTACGGTAGCTATTCCGGAACCTCTCAACGTGATGACTGCCCTCGTCATGGCATTTACCGTCGGACTGGGGTTGGCACATCTGGATACAAATTACTTGAAAAATGCGTGCAACGACTTCAAGGAAATCATTGTCAAGACCATACAGGCTGTCATACTCCCCCTGCTTCCGATTTACATCTTCGGAATCTTCTTCAACATGACTCACTCCGGACAGGTATTCCACGTGCTGGCTGTCTTTGTCAAGATTATCGGAATCATCTTCCTTCTGCATATTTTCCTGCTGATATTCCAATACTGCATCGCCGGAATGTTCGTAGGCAAGAACCCGTTCCGCCTGTTAGGAAGAATGATGCCGGCCTACTTTACGGCATTAGGTACACAATCATCGGCCGCTACGATTCCCGTCACCCTGAAACAGACTATACAAAACGGAGTGAATGAAGGTATCGCCGGATTTGTCATCCCTCTGTGTGCCACCATCCATCTGTCCGGAAGTACCATGAAGATTGTGGCCTGTGCCCTGGCCTTGATGATGATGCAGGATATTCCCTACGATTTCCAGATGTTCGCCGGATTCATCTTCATGTTAGGAGTGACAATGGTAGCTGCGCCGGGCGTTCCGGGAGGTGCCATCATGGCTTCGCTCGGTATCCTGTCGTCCATGCTGGGATTCGATGAGAATGCACAGGCACTGATGATTGCTCTTTACATTGCCATGGACAGTTTCGGCACAGCTTGTAATGTTACTGGGGATGGCGCATTGGCTCTGCTCATTGACAAATGGTTTGGGAAGTCGAAGACGAATATTTCCAGTACATCCCCTCAAAACTGACCGTAATCCTACCTCCTACAATTCAGCGACTTACGAAAAACAGACAGTCGCTTTATCACATGTCCAAGGGTTATAACTGTGGTTATCACTCCTATTTTATAATGCCATAATCCCAACAGAGAATTTGCCCCATTTATACCCCATAGTGCGAGACCTGTAACCGACAGCAATAAAAATATGACAGAGAGGACAGCTGTAACTTTACTCTTCCTGCCTATTCTCTTTTTTATAATCCCTTTATACCATTCCAAGTGCATTGCCACGTGAAATATTACGGCTATGAGGAATAACATACTGACAAAGACATGAAACACAGCCCAGTTATGCCAGACTTCATGAGTGCCACCATGTCCGGCCACATGCAGACCAAATCCTGAAATAGCAGACATGATAAATACAACTATCAATATCCAGTCAATTACAAAAATTCTTTTCATACATTTCCGTTTTTATTACGCGACAAAGGTCACTACTTTATTGGAAATGGACGATAACAATTGTAAAGAAATGGAATTTAACGACGATTCCTAATACGGGACAGCGAAACAGGTGTAATACCAAGATAGGAAGCTATGTAATGTTGCGGTACCCGTTGAATAATATTAGGGTATTCCTTCAATAGTTCTTCGTATCTCTGTTGTGGCGTATTCTTGATACGGGACAAAAACAAGTGCTGGTAAAAGCTGAACCGTTCTATAATTTTCTCTTCATATAACAGTCTCAATGAAAGATTGCTTCCTATTTTGTGATAGAAATCTTCTTTTTTAATTGACACAACTTCAGACGGCTCAATGCTTTCTAGTGAAAACAAGCTGGGTGTCCCTCTATACAAGCTATCAAACGAGGCCACAAAATCACCTTCAAAAAAGAATTGAAAAGTTATATCCTTTCCTTCATTATAAAAAAACAACCTCAAGCATCCTTTACGGACAAGATATATCTTATCCGCAATCTTTCCTTCCTCCAATAATACCGTTTTAGAGGGAATGGAAAGGGTTTCGATTTCTTTTACATTAAAAAATATATTATCTGACACTTCTTTCATCGTCTGAAGAATAATAAAAGTTTTGGAAAGTCCTGTTCAAAACACAATTTGCTTTACAAATCAGACTTTCTTATCAATCAAGCATAAAAATCTGTTTTTTTGTATAACTTTGTCATCAAACTCAAACATAAAAAAACACGTTTATGAAAAAGAATCCTTACAAAGAGGCTCCGGCCAATTTTTCTGTATGCGTACATACAGATTGTACTTGCGGTTCCACCTGTCTTCGTCAACTGGCTTATCCGGTATTACTGGAACGAGAAGCTTTTCTACATCTGGCCAATCCTACCCGATGCACTAAAGACCATTCATGTCCATATTACCGTGATGCAGCTCCCGTAACCTACATGCGTGGCTTCACACAAATGAAAAAGCGAATGTATCCCGAACAATACCAGAAGTTCATGAATTTTCTGATTGCACGTTTCGGACGAAATCCTTACTTTGAAAGAAGAAGAGGAGACAGAAAGCTGAACCTCCAAGAACAAGAAATCATTCGCAAGGCCCTGAAACAGGCAGGAGTCACAGAAAATCTAGACTTCGATTTAAAGGAAGAGGGATTCAACTGGTTCGATTAGCCAGTACTTTCTAAGAAGTACTCGAGTACTTTGCTGAAAGTACTGCAGTACTGCCAAGAAAGTACTACAGTACTCCTTAAGTAGTACTCACGGAATATATAGTACTGTATATCAAAACAATAAAAGGAAACACAATAAAGGCCTGCAACATAAAAAACGAAGCAGGCCTTTATGCTATTTATTTCATTCCTCTTGCCTTGAAAATACGCTCCTTGGCATCATTGATGCGTTGTAGCTTTTCTTCGGCAGCTTTCCGGATGTCTTCTCCCAACGTAGCCACACGGTCTGGATGATGTTTCAGTACCAGGTTACGATACGCCTTACGGACTTCCTCATCCGAAGCTGTAGGTTCGATTTCCAGCACCTTGTAGGCATCTTCCAGCGAATCGCCTCTCAGGTTCAACATGGAATCGACTTCCTGCATGGACAACTGCATGGACTGAGCTACTTCCTTTAAGGCATCCACTTCTGCCGCACAAACATTTCCGTCGCTCTGTGCAATCTTCACCAGAAAATCGAGCAACTGCAAACGCTGTTCATACGTCAGATTGGCAGCAATCTGCGCTCCGCACTCCCGAATGGTACGACGAAAGGCAGAAGGGTCATTCTGCTCCATGCGCTTGCGCTGTTCAAACAGATTCAGCAAAATACGCTCTCCTTCACTGACAGAAGCCTCTCCGAAATTCACGCGCAAGAACTGACGCACAAACTCCATTTCACTGTGCATGATGCGTCCGTCGGCACGAATGATATACGAAGCCATGACTAGCATAGAAAACAAAAAACTGTTACGCTGGCCTGTGTACACATCTTCTTGTGCCGTACTTCCATAGCCACCGTCCATTTCCTCTTGTGCTGTCACGCTTTTATCGAACAAAGAACCGATGGCAAATCCTGCCAAGGCTCCAAGAGGTCCCATGGTCATGAAACCCATGATTCCCCCAATCCATTTTCCGTATCCCATAAATTATAAATTCTTTTTCTATCAAGTTAAAATAAAGTACAAACTTCAGCCTGACTCACCTTGATTAAATCAGCCGGAGCCAGTTTCACCTGCAAGCCTCTCACTCCTGCACTTACGTATATATAAGGGAAATCATTGCATGTGTGATGAATATATGTAGGGAAATGCTTCTTCATCCCTATCGGAGAGCATCCTCCACGAATGTATCCCGTCAGCGGAAGCAGTTCTTTCATCGGTATCAGGTCGCATTTCTTGTTGCCTGAAATCTTGGCTGCCAGCTTCAGGTCGATTTCGTGCTCACCGGGAATCACACAGACAAAGTAACCCGACTTATCTCCTTGAAGCACCAACGTCTTGAATACCTGTTCAATGTTCTCTCCTAAAGTAGCGGCTACGTGTACGCAACTTAAATCATTTTCATCTACCTCGTAAGGAACCAGTTCATATTTCACCTTATCCCGGTCCAGCAAACGAGCCGCATTGGTTTTTGCAATCTTGTCTTTTGCCATTATTTTGTTACTCCTTTCAGTTCTTCTTTTAAAAATCCGGATGTATATCCTTTACCCGACTGGGCCACTTCTTCCGGTGTACCGCACACCAGCAACTGTCCTCCGGCCTTTCCGCCTTCCGGTCCCATATCGATAATATAGTCTGCCATCTTAATGACATCCAGGTTGTGCTCTATGACAATGACGGTATTTCCTTTTTCTACCAGACGGTTCAGCACGTTCATCAGTACCCGAATGTCTTCAAAATGCAGTCCGGTGGTCGGTTCATCCAAAATATAGATAGTCTTTCCGGTATCCCTTTTAGCCAGTTCAGTAGCCAGTTTCACACGCTGACTCTCTCCTCCCGACAAAGTAGTAGAGGGCTGCCCCAACTTGATGTATCCTAATCCCACCTCCTGCAGCACCTTGATTTTGTTCAGTATCTGCGGCACGTTTTCAAAGAATTCCACTGCCCGGTTGATGGTCATGTCCAGCACATCGGCAATGGATTTACCTTTATAGCGCACTTCCAACGTTTCACGGTTATAACGCTTTCCGTGACAGACCTCACACGGCACCAGCACATCGGGAAGGAAGTTCATTTCAATGGTCTTGTAACCGTTTCCTCCACATGCCTCACAGCGTCCACCCGATACGTTGAAAGAGAAACGACCTGCCTTATAGCCGCGAATCTTGGCTTCCGGAAGACCGACAAACAAGTTACGTATGTCGGAAAAGACTCCGGTATAGGTAGCTGGATTCGAACGCGGGGTTCTTCCTAAGGGCGACTGGTCTACGTTCACCACCTTGTCAATGTATTCCAGCCCTTCAATGCTGTCATACGGCAAAGGATCTTGCAGTGAACGGTAGAAGTGCTGGGAAAGAATCGGTTGCAGGGTATCATTTATCAAAGTAGACTTTCCGCTGCCGGATACTCCGGTCACACAGATAAGTTTTCCCAATGGAAATTCCACATCATCGCCTTTCAGGTTGTTTCCACGCGCCCCCTTCAACACAAGGGAATACCCGTTGCCTTTTCTTCGTTCTGCCGGAACTTCGATACTCATTTTTCCATTCAGGTACTGCGATGTCAGGGTGTTGGTCTTCATCATTTCTTCCGGTGTACCGGAGAAAACGACTTCACCACCCAAACGACCGGCTTTCGGTCCCATATCCACCACGTAATCCGCAGCCAGCATCATGTCCTTGTCATGTTCCACTACGATAACGGTATTTCCCAAATCGCGCAGTTCTTTCAAGGAGTTAATCAACCGGATATTGTCACGCTGATGCAGTCCGATACTGGGTTCATCCAGAATATACAACACATTCACCAGCTGAGAACCAATCTGCGTGGCCAGACGAATACGCTGGCTTTCTCCTCCCGAAAGTGTGACTGATGAACGGTTCAACGACAGATAGTCCAGTCCCACATCCAGCAGGAATTTCAGTCGGGTACGTATTTCTTTCAGGATTTCCGTTGCTATCAGACGTTGCTTGTCTTCCAGAAAGTCTTCCACATGGCACACCCAGTCATACAACTCACTGATGTCCATCGTGGCCAGTTCATAAATATTCTTGTCGTGGATGCGGAAATGCAAGGCTTCCTTGTTCAGACGTGCCCCTTTACAATCGGGACACACATCCGTCTTGGCAAACTGTTCCGCCCATTTCTGTGCGGTGGCAGAAGCTTCCTTTTCCTGCATCATCTGAATGTATTTCACGATACCCTCGTATAAAATAAAGTAATCGGAAGTGGCATGAATCAGAGTGCTCTTGATTTTCAAGCGCTCATCGCATCCATACAGAATCTCATTGATGGCATCTTCCGGCAACTCACTCACCGGTGTCTTCAACGTAGCTTCATAGCGTTCAAGCAACGCTTCCAACTGCCAAAATATCATTACGTTCTTGTATTTCCCCAACGGAGCCACGGCCCCTTCATATACCGAAAGCGAGCGGTCTGGAATTACCTTGTCCACATCAATCAAGTTGACATATCCCAGTCCCTTACACCGCGGGCAAGCCCCCTGCGGAGAGTTGAACGAGAAGTTATGCGGTGCCGGCTCCTTGTAAGAAAGTCCCGTCACCGGACACATCAGGCGTTTGCTGTAATGACGCACACTTTCCGTCTGTGCATCCAGTATCATCAACAATCCGTCACCCTGCTGCATGGCTGTAGCTACGCTCTGCTTTAAGCGGCTTTCTTCCTTTTCCGTGACCACTATCTTGTCAATCACCACCTCTATGTCATGATTCTTGTAACGGTCCAGCTTCATGCCGTGTACGATTTCCTTCACTTCTCCATCTACACGTACATAGAGATAGCCCTTCTTACGTACCTGCTCGAACAATTCCTTGTAATGTCCTTTACGCGTACGCACCAGAGGTGCCAGGATATAAATGCGTTTTCCTTTATAATCACGGTGTATCAAATCCAGAATCTGTTCTTCGGTATATTTCACCATCTTCTCACCCGAAAGATAGGAATAAGCCGTACCCGCACGGGCAAACAGCAGTCGCAGATAATCATAAATCTCGGTGGTTGTTCCCACGGTAGAACGTGGATTCTTGTTCGTCGTCTTCTGTTCGATGGAAATCACCGGACTCAATCCTGTAATCTTATCCACATCCGGCCGTTCCATCCCTCCCAAAAAGTTACGGGCATAGGCAGAGAAAGTTTCAATATAACGGCGCTGCCCTTCTACAAACAGCGTATCAAATGCCAGAGAAGACTTTCCGCTTCCGCTCAATCCGGTAATCACCGTCAAGCTGTCACGAGGGATTTCCACATCTATATTTTTCAGGTTGTGTACCCGAGCTCCTTGTACACAAATCGTTTCTGTTCCTTCAGTCATACATTATCCATCAATGATATCTTTGCAAAGATAGTGAAAGGCGAGAACAGAGACAAACGGAAAACAAAGTTTTCAGATTTGGCTATGCCGAGCCGCATCCTATCTTCGAGAATCAAAGATAGAGATATTTACTTTTCCATTTTCATTCGACAATGCAATTTTTTTTGTACTTTTGCCACTCAACAAATCCATAATAACCATGAGATTCTTTCAGATAGTTTGCCTTTCGCTGGCTTTGACTTTAGGAAACGCCGGAATAACTACCTTCGCACAGAACGGAAACAATTATTTTCTACATACAGTAAGCAGAGGACAGAGTCTTTACTCCATTGCAAACATGTACCATGTGTCCATTGACGACATTGTACGTTTGAATCCGGGAAGCGACAAGCAAATCCGGGTAGGAGAAGCATTGAAAATTCCCCAGGCAAACTCCTCTTCTTCCAGCAAGAACGGAAGATTCCATACTATACAGGCTGGAGAAACGCTTTACCAGCTGACGGTGAAATACAATATCAGCGCACAGGCTATCTGCGATGCCAACCCTGGTCTGAGTGCCAGCAATTTCCGCGTGGGACAGGTAATCTCAATCCCTACGGAAAGTGTGACGGATCCGGTCACTCCCCTCGCTCCAGCTCAATCTTCCACTCCTTCTACTACCCAGAAAGGATGGAAAGAAATGCATAAAGTGGAACGAAAGGAAACTATCTTCAGCATCTGTCAGGAATATGGCATCACACAAGAAGATTTGCTGGCGCTAAATCCGGAATTGAAAAACGGGAAGCTGAAAAAAGGTATGTTCATCTTTATTCCTTACCCTAAGAGCAGCCAGCCTGCAGCAACACCTACTCCCACAATGGTTCAAACACCATCCAATGAAGAACTGTTCAAGCAAAGCAAAACGGCTTCTAAATCTCTGCGAACCATTCAGGCAGCCGTGATGCTTCCGTTTACCGCTTCCGGAAGTATCAAGCCTGAAGAGCAGACCCGCATGGTGGAATATTACGAAGGCTTCCTGATTGCCGTAGACAGTTTGAAACGTCAGGGTGTTTCGGTTGATTTATATACCTACGACACGAAAGGCAGCACCAATGTTATTTCAAGCATTCTCAACAAACCGGAAATGAAGAATATGGACATCATCTTCGGACCTGTCCATACTTCAAACATCGAACCGCTGGCAAATTTTGCAGAGCGTAACAAAATACGACTGGTCGTTCCTTTTGCTCCGAAAGTGGACCAGGTGTTCAATAATCCGATGGTCTATCAGATTAACACACCGCAATCTTATTTTTACTCAGAAGCGTATGACCATTTTCTCCGTAAATTCAGTAAGGCCCGCATCATATTTGTCGATCCGGCTAATGGAGACAAGGAAAAAAATGAATTCATCAATGGCCTGAAAAGCGAGTTAAAAGACAACCGTGTAGACTTCAAGCAGATTCAGCTAAGCAGCGAAATCGCTCCGGAAAGAATCATTGCAGCCATGGATACACTGAGGGAAAATATTTTTATTCCGACTTCCGGACGTAGTTCGGCACTGACCCGGATACTTCCTCAGCTGACTAATGTATTACGTTCACATCCGCATTTCGACATGCACCTGTTCGGTTATCCGGAATGGCAAACTTACACACAGGAACATCTGGCCAGCTTCTATGAACTGGATACGTATTTCTATTCATCGTTCTATACCAACAACCTGTTCCCGGAAGCTGTCCGGTTCACCCAAAGCTACCGCCGCTGGTATAGCAAAGACATGGCGAACACTTTCCCCAAATACGGTATGCTGGGATTTGATACGGGATATTTCTTCCTGAAGGGCTTGTCACAACAAGGCAATAAATTCGAAGAAAATCTGGATAAAGTTTCGGTTACCCCTATCCAGACCGGATTCAAATTTGAAAGAGTCAACAACTGGGGTGGCTTTATCAACCGGAAAGTATTTTTTGTTCATCTGACCAAGAATTATGAATTGATCAAACTTGATTTTGAATAAAATGAAAAGATACCGACAACTGATTTTTATATGCTGTCTGCTTTGCATGCTGCCCTTGTCGTTGTTTGCCCAATTGCAAGACGAACGGCATAATCTATCCGTGGGAATCAATGGAGGAGTAAACTTAAACTCTGTCAGTTTCACCCCCAGCATCAAGCAGACGAACTTCATTGCACCGGAATTTGGTCTTACAGTCCGTTATATCTCTGAGAAATACTTCAAAATGATTTGTGGTATACAGGGAGAAATCAACTTTTCCCAGCGAGGATGGAAGGAAGTCATTGAAGACGGAAGTAACAATACCTACCACCGTGCCATGAACTACATAGAAGTCCCTCTGCTGGCCCATCTGGCTTTCGGGAAAGACAAAGGAAATGGAGCCCGATTTATCATCAACCTGGGTCCGCAAGTAGGCTTCCTTTTAGGCGAAAAAGAATTTTACAGCGACCCGTCGACCTGGGATACCACCAACCGTCCGCAAGGGACTGATGAACAATACGGAAAATTTGCCGACCGAAAATTTGACTACGGAATCGTAGGAGGAGGAGGTTTGGAAATACGTACAGGTATCGGTCATTTCCTTCTGGAAGCCCGTTATTATTTCGGTCTGAGCGATTTCTACAACAACAGTAAAAAAGATTATTTCTCACGTTCTGCCCATTCTTACATTGGCGGACGTCTGACTTATTTATTTGATTTGAAAAAATAATTTGTATGATTAAACTTATATCCTGGAACGTAAACGGGCTGCGTGCCTGCTGCGACAAAGGTTTCCGAGACATATTTACCCAACTTGATGCTGATTTTTTCTGCCTGCAAGAGACGAAGATGCAGGAAGGACAGCTTGACCTCTCTTTTGAAGGCTATACTTCCTACTGGAATTATGCCGAGAAGAAAGGATATTCCGGTACTGCCATCTTTACCAAGCACCAGCCCCTGCAAGTAACTTACGGTCTGGGAATTGATGAGCACGACCATGAAGGACGTGTCATTACACTGGAGATGGAAAAATTCTTTCTGGTAACAGTCTACACACCGAATTCACAGGATGGACTGAAACGTCTGGACTATCGCATGACCTGGGATGATGATTTCCGCGCTTACTTGCAGAAGTTAGACCAAAGCAAACCCGTACTGATATGCGGTGACCTGAATGTAGCTCACAAGGAAATCGACCTGAAGAATCCGAAAACCAACCGGATGAATGCGGGCTTTACCGACCAGGAACGTGAAAAATTTCAATTGCTGTTAGATGCCGGATTCATCGATACCTTCCGTTACTTCTATCCCGAGCAAACCAACATTTATTCCTGGTGGTCTTACCGTTTCAAGGCACGCGAGAAGAATGCAGGGTGGCGTATTGACTACTTTTTGGCCTCAGCCAGCCTTGCCGATAAGCTGAAAGAAGCGAAGATTCACACGGAAATATTCGGCTCGGACCATTGCCCCGTGGAAGTGACCGTTGAAATTTGATTTGCCGCATGAAAAATGAAGGATTTACCTTACGGAAGCGTTTACGGAGCTTTAAGTTCGCTGGAAACGGTATCCGTCTGCTGATTACACGCGAGCACAATGCCTGGATTCATTGTTTTGCCGCAGTATGTGTAACCCTGGCAGGATGGCTAATTGGACTTTCTTCCACTGAATGGATAGCCATCGTGTTTGCCATTGGTTCCGTATTGGCTGCAGAAGCAGTCAATTCTTCCATTGAAGCACTGGCCGATTTAGTTTCACCAGAATACAACGAAGCTATCAAGCGTACAAAGGATTTGGCAGCTGGTGCCGTATTGATTCTGGCTATCAGCGCAGCCATTGTCGGATTAATAATATTCATTCCTAAAATTCTTACCCTGTCATGAAACTTGTCATGATTTTTTTGGCAGCACTCTGCCTCAGCGTGTCTTTACAGGCACAACAGCTTGAAATCAGCCAGCCCCGAAAAGCCGTACGTACTTCCGGCGATGTGGGTGCCGTACTGCTTCCCGTAGCCGGACTGACAGCCATACTTATTGAAAAAGACTGGCAAGGACTGAAACAGGGCGCATTGGCTGGAATTACCACGTTAGGAGTTACATACGCATTGAAATATGCAGTTAAAAAAGAACGTCCCGACCACAGCGACAATCATTCATTTCCGTCCATGCATACCTCTGTATCTTTTACAGCTGCCTCTTTCATCCAGCGACGTTACGGATGGAAATGGGGACTTCCTGCCTATGTAGTCTCTACTTATGTAGGCTGGAGCCGTGTATACGGAAAAAAACATGACTGGTGGGATGTAGCGGCCGGCGCGGCCATCGGAGTAGGAAGCTCCTATCTTTTTACCCGTCCGTTTGCCAAGAAACATGATTTGGCCATCAGCCCCGTAGCCGGTGACGGTTATTGCGGATTCTATACCTCTTTAAAATTCTGAATAATCCCGGAAGCATGTACGCAGCAAACTATTTCCTGCTGCGTCCACTTCCGAACAGATTCTTTGCTGCGTATTAGTTGAAATAATACAAGAAAGTAGCAATACCTTCCAACGCTTTCTTCTTCTGGTCTTTAATTTCAATGGAGAATTTGATTTCTGCCTTTGCCACTCCACGCAGATTTACCAATGAGTGCAAATCAGCCACCAGACGTACACTCTGACCTGACAATACTGCCTGGCCGAACTTCATCTTGTCCATTCCATAATTCACCATCATCTTCAAGTTGTTCACCTCGATAATCTGATTCCACAGATAAGGTAACAAAGACAAGGTAAGATACCCGTGTACAATTGTACTCTTGTAAGGACTTTCCGCTTTGGCACGCTCTGCATCCACATGAATCCACTGGTGATCCAATGTAGCATCTGCAAACTGGTTGATGCGTTCCTGCGGAATTTCAAGCCATTCTGATACTCCAATCTGCTGACCGACCAATTTTTCGAACTCTTCGTACGAGTTAATAATAACTTTCTCCATAATTATCCTTATTCTTTAAAAAGCATAAAATATAGACAAAGATAAGTATATTTTCTTATTTCGATTCTTTTTCTTATCAAAATAAAGTAGCCTAAAAATCATGATAAATAGCCAAATCATCAGATTCCGGCTAAATTGACTACTTAAACAACAATGAAATTAATACTTTACTAATCGTTTGGGATTTCCATGCCAGGAACACCCCAGACAAAAGACCTCGTTCAAATCAAATCCTTCAAGCGATTCATCTTCTTTTTTCGGTACGACTTCTCCTTCAGAAGTCACATATACCAACCGACGCTCTCCTGCTTCATTTTTCACATACATCGCTGCAATTTTGCATTGCGGGCACAACATTTTTTTCATGTCCTATACTTTATTAATCTGCACAAAGATACATATTTTCATGGAATCCCCACTCTACACCGCTATTATCCCCATCTATTTATGCAACCCGGTTGTTATTATTACATAACTGATACAAGAAAGCAAAAAAGGAGGTAAATTCGCCTCATAATAAAACAGCTACAACTATGTCACATTCACACTCTCATTCACACACGCACAGCCATCATGCCATCGAATCGGTCAGTACCACACTCATCGTATGTATCATCCTGAACCTGTTGTTCGTAATAGCCGAAGCGGCCATTGGTTTTTCCTACCATTCCTTAGGCCTGCTCTCTGACGCCGGACATAACCTGAGTGATATATTCAGCTTACTGCTTTCACTCTTTGCCATCCGGATGGCGGCACGAAAAGGAAATCGCCATTTCACCTATGGCTATAAAAAAAGTACCATACTTGTCTCGCTGACCAATGCCGTCATACTCCTCATTGCCGTAGGAGGGATTCTGATTGAAAGTATCTATAAATTATATAGCCCCGGCACCGTTTCCGGTGAAGCCATCTCATGGACTGCCGGAGCGGGCATATTAGTGAACGGAGCTACCGCCCTGCTACTGATGAGCCGACGAAAAAACGACTTAAACATCAAAGGAGCTTTTCTGCACATGGCCATGGATACACTGGTATCCGTCGGGGTAGTTATCTCGGGCATCCTTATCAGCCTGACCCATTATTACGCACTCGATGCGTTCATCGGAATGGGCATAGCCCTCATTATCCTGATTTCTACCTGGAAACTCTTGAAAGAGAGTCTCTACCTTACACTGGATGCCGTGCCTGAGCACATTCACCTCGACAAACTGGAGCAGGAAATCAGTCAGACACAGGGAGTGGAAAGCTGGCATCACCTGCATGTATGGGCTGTCAGTACGACTGAAAATGCCGCTACCCTTCACGTGGTAATTACCAGTCTGAATGAGATTGAATGTACCAAACATGCACTTAAACAACTGTTATCCCAACACGGAATTACCCATTCTACCATCGAATTTGAAACCCCAGGCTCGCAATGTGAAGATACAGCCAAAGGATGCTATCACTCCTGAACACCACAAAAAGAAAGTGCGCTGACCGGAAAAAAACTTCCAACCAGCGCACTTTTCTATTTTTCTTTAAGAATTATTTCAGTTTCACGAATAACTCTCCATCCACTTCACTTGTCTCAATTTTGTCTTCTCTCAACAACCAACCTAAACCCAGGAACAAGTCCTTGTCTGCTTTCAATTTAGCTTCTTTCTTAAGCTGTTTCTGAGTTTTGCCTTCTGTTTCATTCAGTGCCTCCCAGATTTGTCCGGCAATGACACCTGCTTTTTCTTTTAACATAGTCTTTTTGCTTTTATAATTATACATCTAAACTTGACGTGCATTAAACTGCGGCAAAATTAACAAAAAACAAGAAAAGACGTGAAGAAAAAAGAGAAAACTTTCATTTTACAACCTAAAAAACAGCTTCTTATTACAATTTCCCTTCATTTTCCAAGAAATCGCCCCAAATTCTTGCTGCCGTTTCCACCACTCGTGCGCACGGACGCTTGGCATAATACTGTGCGGTCCGGGCATCGGGTGTAGCTACAATAGGTTCTTTCTTTGACAAGCCCAACAGTTCGCTGCAATGGATGGTTCCACATTCTTCCTTAAACTTTTCAGCCAGTTCCTGTACCAATTTATAATTGGCAGCCTTTCCTTCCCTGTCTGCCCCTTCCACGGCACAACGTTCCAAACCTGCCAGCAGAAACATACCGCAAGCCGCACCGCATATCTCCCGCATGCGCCCGATACCTCCTCCAAACGAGGCAGCCATGTGCAATGCCTGCTCGAAGGTAAAACCATACATATCGGCATAAGCTCCAACGACTGACTGTGAGCAATTATATCCTTCCTTGAACAGCGCAACAGCTTTCTGTATACGTTCTTCTTTCGTCATGACTTCCTTTCCTTTTAGTTGTTGACTACATTTACCGGTTTGCCTTCCAGAAAAGCCTTCAGGTTATTTACAGCCAACTGCATCAGGCGCACACGCGCTTCTTTCGTAGCCCACGCCTGATGTGGCGTGATAAAACAGTTGCGTGCTTTCAGTAACGGATTATCTGCACGAGGTGGTTCAGAAGAAAGCACATCCAAACCCGCAGCAGCAATCTTGCCACTGTTCAGTGCATCCGCCAAATCCTGCTCGTTTACCAAGCCTCCCCGACCGGTATTAATCAAAATAGCAGACGGCTTCATCAAGTCCAGTTTACGGGCATCTACCAGTTCACGGGTTGTTTCCGTCAACGGGCAATGCAGGCTCACGATGTCACACTTGCGGAACAATTCATCCATTGAAGGACACTTATGCACATCAGCCGGAAGTTCCATAGCCGACTTGCTGGTATAAGCATACACATCCAGGCCAAAACCGACTGCGATACGTGCCGTAGCCCGTCCCGTATTTCCAAAACCGATAATACCTATCTTTTTGCCATCAAGTTCATGCAACGGTGCATCCCAGAAAGAAAAATCAGCCTGACGACTCCACTTTCCGTTGCTTACTTCCTGGGCATAGTATCCCACACGCTGCACAATATTCAGAATATGTGCAAACGCCATCTGAGCCACCGAACTGGTGCTGTAAGCCGGAATATTCGTCACCACAATTCCCTTTCGGGCGGCTGCAGCCACATCCACTACATTATATCCTGTAGCCAGCACACCTATATATTTCAGTGAAGGAAGCTTTTCAAGCACAGCCTCATCCAGCACTACTTTATTCGTAAACACCACTTCAGCTCCTTCTGCTCTCTTACAGACATCTTTCGGAGCCGTACGTTCATACACGGTCACTTCACCCAATTCCTTCAAAGGTTCCCATGACAAGTCTCCCGGATTCAATGTATATCCGTCTAATATTACAATCTTCATATCTTTCTTCTTAAAACTATATATTCATATTATTCTTTAAAACGATCACCCCACAGGCTCACCATCCGCTCTTTCAGCTTCTGCTCGGAAGGATTATCCTGTGCATGCCAGATACGCTGTGTACGAATCTCTTCCGGAAGGAAATCCTGCTTGACAAAATTTCCCTTATACGCATGCGCATACTTATAGTCCTTTCCATATCCCAATTGCTTCATAAGCTTGGTAGGTGCATTGCGCAAATGCAGCGGAACCGGAAGGTTTCCCGTCTGCCGTACCAGCTCCAATGCCGAATTGATTCCTTCATAAGCCGAATTGCTTTTCGGACTGGTGGCCAGATACACCGTAGCCTCAGCCAATGGAATACGCCCTTCCGGCCACCCTATTTTCATCACTGCCTCAAAGGCCGCATTGGCCAGCAACAGTGCATTCGGATTGGCCAGACCAATATCTTCTGAAGCAGAAATTACCAGACGACGGGCTATAAATGCCGGATCTTCTCCTCCTTCTACCATACGGGCCAGCCAGTACAAGGCTCCATCGGGATCACTGCCACGAATGGATTTGATAAAAGCAGAAACAATATCATAATGCATCTCGCCTTCCTTGTCATAGGCCAAAGGATTCTGCTGCAAGCTTGACACCACTTTTTCATCGGTAATAATCACCGGATTGGCAGTATCTGCCTCTATCACAAGTTCCAGAATATTCAACAACTTACGCGCATCTCCTCCGGAGTAGCGCAACATGGCATCCGTTTCCTTCAACTCCACCTGCCGTTCTTTCAGTATCGGGTCTTTAGTCAAGGCCAAATGAAGCAGTTCAAGCAAATCCTCCTTTTCCAATGACTTGAGTACATACAACTGGCAGCGGGAAAGCAACGGCCGGATTACCTCGAACGACGGATTCTCGGTAGTGGCACCTATCAGCGTCACCACCCCCGTTTCGACCGCTCCTAACAATGAGTCCTGCTGTGACTTACTGAAACGGTGAATTTCATCAATAAACAATATCGGACTTTGCTGAGAAAAGAAACGGTTGGCCTTCGCCTTTTCTATCACCTCACGCACTTCCTTCACTCCCGAAGTAACCGCACTCAGTGTATAAAAAGGAACTTCCAGCCGGTTCGCTACAATCTGCGCCAGGGTGGTCTTTCCGACTCCCGGCGGTCCCCACAAAATAAACGAAGAAATCCGCCCCGCTTCAATCATCCTGCGCAACACGGCCCCTTCTCCCACCAGATGTTTCTGGCCAATATATTCATCCAGCGTCTTCGGACGCATTCTTTCAGCCAATGGTTGTGCCATAGTTCTACCTTAATTAATATCCCCCAAAGATACGGAAAGTTTCTGAATACACGCAAAGAAAACCTGCGGCGACACACAAAAATCACACGATGAAACACAACTGAAATGCAAATGTAAGGGCAAAAAAAAGGCGCTTTTCACAAAGGGCCTTTTTAAGTTTTCAATAGGTATTAGTTTTTTTTCTTAAGGTAAAAAGATTGTTTTCAGGATAACGGCACAAAGATGCGGCCTTTTTTTCAGGTAACCAAATAAAAAAACATGTCATAAAACACATTCTGCGTTTTTTTTCATTGTCTTTCCTTTGGCATTATTAACAAGATGCATCTTCGCGCTCTACAAAGATAAGCAAATTTAAGTAAAAGGATGTAGCTCCGAAGAAATATTCTTTCCAATTATCTATAAGGAGATTATTTTTACTATTTTTGCAGAGTTAAAAGAAAAAACAAAAAGTTTCCGTATGACAGAAATAAATACAACCGAAAATTCAGAAAAGAAAAGCCTGAATTTCATTGAGCAAATTGTAGAGAAAGACTTGCAGGAAGGTAAAAACGGTGGAAGAATTCAAACCCGTTTCCCGCCAGAGCCTAACGGATACTTGCACATCGGACATGCAAAAGCCATTTGTCTGGACTTCGGAATCGCACAGCGATACGGAGGAACCTGTAACCTGCGTTTCGATGATACAAACCCGACGAAAGAAGATGTAGAATATGTAGAAGCCATTAAGGAAGACATCCAGTGGCTGGGCTTCCAGTGGGGAAATGAATATTATGCTTCCGACTATTTCCAGCAACTATGGGACTTCGCTATCCGTCTTATCAAAGAAGGAAAGGCGTATGTAGACGAACAGACCTCGGAAGAAATTGCAGCCCAGAAAGGTACTCCTACCCAGCCGGGAACGGAAAGTCCTTATCGTAACCGCCCGATTGAGGAAAGCCTGGAACTGTTCCAGAAAATGAATGCCGGAGAAATTGAAGAAGGCAAGATGGTACTGCGTGCCAAGATTGACATGGCCAACCCGAACATGCACTTCCGCGACCCGGTTATCTACCGTGTGGTAAAAACTCCTCACCACCGTACCGGTGACAAATGGAAGGCTTACCCGATGTATGACTTCGCACACGGACAGAGCGACTTCTTTGAAGGAGTAACACATTCATTGTGTACACTGGAATTCGTGGTACACCGTCCGCTTTACGATTTGTTTGTAGACTGGGTGAAAGACGGAAAAGACCTGGACGACAACCGTCCGCATCAGTATGAGTTCAACAAACTGAACCTGAGCTACACACTGATGAGCAAGCGTAACCTGCTGACACTGGTAAAAGAAGGACTGGTAGACGGATGGGACGACCCACGTATGCCGACCATCTGCGGTTTCCGCCGTCGTGGATACTCTCCTGAGTCTATCCGCAAATTCATTGACAAAATCGGATATACTACATACGATGCACTGAACGACTTTGCTTTGCTGGAAAGTGCCGTTCGTGAAGACCTGAACGCACGTTCTACCCGTGTATCTGCCGTACTGAATCCGGTAAAACTGATTCTGACCAACTATCCGGAAGGACAAGTGGAAGAAATGGAAGCCATCAACAATCCGGAAGATTTGAGCGCCGGTACACATACCATTGAGTTCAGCCGTGAATTGTGGATGGAACGCGATGACTTCATGGAAGATGCACCGAAGAAATATTTCCGTATGACTCCGGGACAGGAAGTTCGTCTGAAAAACGCTTACATCGTAAAATGTACGGGTTGCAAGAAAGACGAAAACGGAAATGTGGTGGAAGTGTATGCAGAATACGACCCGAACACCAAGAGCGGTATGCCGGAAGCTAACCGTAAGGTGAAAGGTACGCTCCACTGGGTAAGCTGCAACCACTGCCTGAAAGCAGAAGTACGTTTGTACGACCGCTTGTGGAAGGTAGAAAACCCGCGCGATGAAATGGCAGCTATACGTGAAGCCAAAGGATGCTCTCCGCTAGAAGCCATGCAGGAAATGATCAATCCGGACTCATTGAAAGTGCTGAACGAATGCTACGTAGAAAAATTTCTGGCCGATGCCAAACCGCTCGACTATCTGCAGTTCCAGCGTATCGGTTACTTCAATGTGGACAAAGATTCTACTCCTGACCACCTGGTATTCAACCGCACCGTATCATTGAAAGATACATGGAGTAAAATCAACAAATAAAAGTGAGGCGATAAAAGCACTCCTTTATTACACTGATTTTAAGGAGTTAAAGAACTTATAAAACAATGCCCTTGTGTTTGATTCAGAACGCAAGGGCATTTCTTTTAAAACGCTTCGACGTTTAAAGTAAAACGCAAGTGCGTTTGAAGTAAAATGCACTTGCGTTTGAACTCAAACGTACTTGCGTTTCATATCAAACGCACTTACGTTTTTTCACCCCTTCTTTTCACTACCCCAAAATGGAAATATTTTATGTTTTTTATAACTGCATTTATGACAAATATTCATAGCTAAATACACAAACTACATACTAAGAAGCGAACGGAACTTTTATCTATACTTTGTTTTTCTTAAGAGAAAGTAATTTTCGGGCTATTTATTATGAATTATCATGCATAAATTGTATTTTTGTATCCATCTATCTACATTAGTATCTCTTTGAAAATGAGATTAGGGGTAGAACATACATATTGAAAGCGTTTCTGACGCTTTGGTTTTGACTATGTAGAACTTCGCAAACTCTCCACAGTTAATCAAAAACAAAGCAACGAGGAACGCTCCAGTGGGTGTATTGTATACGGACAATAGTATCTTTCCATTTTTTGTGTTGGAAAGAAGATTGGTCATATATATACTTACATCAGCGTGGGGCTTTCAACGTTGCTCGTTTCGATTAACTGGGCAATGCGAAGGCCTTACATAGTGGAACGAGTGACAGACTGGCTCCACGTTTTTATATGTACGAAAGACTTTTAGTAACAAATCATGCCAGCAATGGAGTCGGCTGACTAAAGACCCATAATAGCTGACACATGAATATTATTGCTAAAAATCCTTACCGCTACTTAGGAGTATATTCAAACTCGCCAACCAAAGAGCGTGTCGCCAATAAGGGAAAAATGAATGCTTTCTTAAAAGTGGGCAAATCAGTGTCTTTTCCCTTGGATTTACCTTATATATTACCAAGTATAAAACGTACGATTGAAACTATTGCTAATGCAGAATCAGAACTTACACTTCCAACAGACCAAATCAGATTTGCCCAATTCTGGTGGATGAATGCAACGCCACTTGATGGTATTGCCTTCAACCATTTGATAAATGGTAATATGAATATGGCCCAATCTATTTGGGAGAAAAAAAATGATGTATCTTCACTTCAAAATCGCTTTCTACTTTCTGCCCTTAATAATGATTGGAGCTCTGCAATTCGTTATGCAGAGAACCTATACACTAATTTTTCAGAAGAATTTATTGCAAAGGTCATTGGTGAGGAAATGCCCGTATCAACTCCGCTTTGGCAAATGTTCATTGATTCATTGGCTAAATCAGGTACAAACCTTCTGTCGTTCATGGATATACTCACCAATACAGAATGGAAAAACTATATAGCGGAAATAACGGTTGTTCCATTAATTGATACCATTAACAATGCCATAAATTTAGCAAAATCCTCAAAGGGTAAAGGTTCGCAAGCCAGATTCAAAGCTGGAGAAAAGTTAATGGCTTCTACTAAAAGCGCATTGAGCCAAATCAAAAAATCTTTGCCAGCTTCCGATATTCGTTATCAAACAATAGCCGATAAACTTGCAACGGAAATTCTCCAGTGTGGTATTGACTATTTCAATGACACAGAAGACGATGATGCGGCACAGAAGGCTATGACTCTACAAAATTACGCATTGTCAATAGCTGTTGGTAAATTAGCCAAAGACAGATGTAAAGAAAATGTCGACATACTAAAAAGTATAGGAAAAGAATATTTAGTACGTAAAGAACTAGCACAACTTACGACATATATAAAAGAACTACGAAGGGACAATTCTGCCAAAGATCCTTTATTAGGATTAATGTTGTTTGGTAGAGGAATTCCAGATATAACACGAACCGTAGACAAGTGTATCCCTCTATTAAATAGCATGAAGGACAAACTTGGCTTTGGTAGTGACTTATATATGAATGTATCTTCTGTTGTTGCGTCCTCTGCTATAAATGCTCTTGTTGATGTCGTAAACTTGCAACAGACCTTATCCATGGGTGATAATACTAAACTCAAAAGTGTCATAAGTGAAGCTGTAATACTCATGTCCACAATAGGGAACATGGATATGGACGCAAAAACAAGGAATTACTACAGCGGAAATAAAAACACTTTGGTGAGCATAGACAATAGATTAAATCCTTCTGGAGGCTGTTATATTGCAACAATGGTGTACGGTAATTATGACCATCCACAAGTAATGGTTTTGAGAGACTTTAGAGATAGCTATCTCGCTAAAAGATACTGGGGAAAACAATTCATCAAAATCTATTATAAATATTCACCGAAACTTGTTGAGAAACTTACCGAGCATAAGAAAATAAATCGTATGATAAAAAACATACTGGATGTATTCGTTGAACATTTAAAGAGAAACAAAAAATGAGAAAAATAATACTGCTTGCAACATTGCTTATCACTGCAATCAATATAAATGCGGATAATTTGAAAGAACAGTTGCAGAAACAAAATGCTCGCCTTGATGCCATAGAGTCAGACATCAATCGCTTAAATAATAGCATTAAGCAACAACATAGAACAAACTTACGTTTGGATGCTACAGATAAAGAAATCAGGGCAATTCAGGATTCAATGCATGATAATTTAGGCACTTTGAACGAACGTATAATTGTCATTGAAAGAACACAATCCGAAGACAGGATTTCTCTTAAGAATGACATTAAAGAGACTAACACCCACATTGCCACCAATCTTGTAAAGATGGACTCTCGTACTATGTGGGGTGGCATATTATTACTTTGTACAATTCTTGGATTCAGCGGGTATCTTTATGTGAAAAGACGCAAAGACTATACTTCGATGAGTGAAGTCCGCAAGGCACAGGACGCATTGCAAGCTGCGCAATCTAAAATGCAAGAAGATTCCGTCAAGTTGGATAATCAGATGCTAGCTTTAATGGAAAGACAGATGAGCGCAGCCCCTGCAATGGTATCAACAGAGACAGACCATTCGCTGGCACTTAAAGTAGCAGATGAAATCGTTCGCATAGAGCTTAACTTGTCTCGAATGGATGCTTCTGTAAAAGGGTATAAGCAACTGGCAAAAGCTGTAGAACGTATCAAGAACAATTTTCAAGCGAATGGATACGAGATAATCGATATGCTTGGCAAACCTTATAACGAGGGAATGAAAGTGGTTGCAAATTTCGTTCCTGACGAAACATTAAAAGAAGGCGAGCAAATTATCACTGGAGTTACTAAGCCACAAATCAATTACAATGGTAAGATGATACAATCTGCTCAAATCACTGTAAGTCAAAACATCTAAAAAAATACAATATGGCACGTTTAAAGATTGATTACGGCATTGACCTTGGTACGACCAACTCCGCCATTTGCCGCATGGAAAAAGGTGAACCTGTTATTATTAAAAGTGACACTCTTAAAGATACTATGCCCTCATGTGTGTCTTTCAACAAAAAGAAATCGGTGAAAGTAGGTGACGGTGCATATAACAATATGAAGAGCGATAAGCGACGTGCAACTAAGTCATGGCACGTTGAAGCATCGAATACCTATATTGAGTTCAAACGCACAATGGCTACAGACACTAAATATGCAAGTAGCTATATGGAACGTGATTTTACTTCGGAAGAACTTTCCGCAGAAGTTTTGAAGACGTTAAAATCGTATGTGACGGATGAAAATATTTCTTCCGTGGTAATTACCGTTCCAGCAAAGTTTACTGTAAATCAGAAGACTGCGACCATGGAAGCCGCTAAAATGGCAGGTTTCAAACGTTGTGAGTTATTACAAGAACCTATTGCGGCAGCTATGGCTTACGGACTTTCAACTGACACTAAGAATGGCATTTGGATGGTATTCGATTTCGGAGGTGGTACATTTGACGCTGCTTTACTTAAAGTAGAAGATGGTATCATGCAAGTATTCGATACAGAAGGTGACAACTATCTGGGTGGCAAGAATTTGGACTATGCCATTGTGGACAAAATCATAGTGCCTTATTTACAGGAAAATTATGCAATAGATGGTTATCTAAGTGACAATCAAAAGAAAGAGGTACTTCGTGATGCCATGAAAACATATGCGGAAGAAGTGAAGAATCAGCTTTCTTTCAAAGACCACGAAGACATTATTTCTAATCTTGGCGACCTTGGAGAAGATGAAGATGGGGAGGAAATCGAACTGGATATAACTGTTAACCAAGCAGACGCATTTGATGTAATGCGACCCTATTTCCAAAAAGCAGTAGACATCTGTAAGAATCTTTTAGGACGCAATCATCTAAACTCATCCCAACTTGATAAGCTGATACTTGTCGGTGGACCAACTCACTCACCGCTGATTCGTCAGATGTTGAAAGAACAAATAACTCCCAATGTTGATACAAGCATTGACCCGATGACGGCTGTGGCTACGGGAGCAGCCCTATATGCATCAACAATGGAGGCTGAGGTAAACGATGAAGACCTTACAATTGAAACCGTTAAACTCGAAGTCGGATATGAAGCAACATCTGTAGAAACTACAGAATGGGTAAGCGTAAAACTATCTGCTGATGCTAAACAAAGCAATGTATTTGTGGAATTAGTTCGCAGTGATAAGGCATGGTCAAGCGGTAAAACTGACATAGACAAAAGCGGAAATGTAATTGAAGCTAATCTTTTAGAAGGGCGACCCAATTCGTTTGATGTTGTTTGCTATGACATGCAGGGTAACACGCTTCCATGCTTCCCTAATGAGATAACTATTATCCAAGGTTCCAAAGTCGGAGCAGCTCCTTTACCATATAATATAGGTATTGCAGTCTGGAATTCCAACAAAGAACGTGCCGTATTCCGTATGGTTCGTGGTTTGGAGAAGAACAAGCCAGTCCCAGCAACAGGAGTAGTTAATGATTTGAAGACTACCAGTCAATTACGTCCCGGTGTGGATAGTGATGTGCTAAAAATTCCTATTTATCAAGTAGATGATTTTAGTGAAGCAGAAAACCGTCCAGTATCTCTCTATGAGCATGTTGGCGATGTCATTATCACAGGCGATGAAGTGGAACAACTTATACCATCAGACAGTTCCGTTGATATTACCCTAAAAGTTGACTCATCCGAACAGATGAAACTTGAAGTCCATTTTCCAACCACAGACACAACAGTGGAGAAACCTTTTGATACAAGTAAAAAACAATCAATAGAAGATGCTGAAAATAGTATCCAGAAAGGAATTGCTGATGCTCAAAAAAATATAAACCGTCTGAACTCATCCGGTATTTCTACCTCTGATGTAGAAAGAGAATTAGAGCAGGTTAAAGATGAAGCTAAGAATAGCTCGGAAAAGAAAATGGTACTCCAACACCTGAAAGAAGTACTTCGTAAAATCGAAGACCTTGATAAAGGTACAGAATGGCAACGAGTGGAATCTGAATTACGTGAAGAGTTTGAACGGCTTGAAAAAGCGCAGGAAGATTTAGGAAACGATAAATCCAAGCAGCTTGTAGAAAATCTTCGTTCACAAGTGGATCAAGCTATTCGCTCGAAAAATGTAAAGGTAGGGCATGAAATCCTCGAACAAATTAATACTTTGTTCATCCAACTTACTATGATGTATCAGTGCATGGGGCTGATAGACAACTACAATAGGACATTCTCTTCTCATCCTTGGAGAGACGCCGGTCGTGCCCGTCAGCTTATCAACCGTGGACTAGAAATAATCAATAACAATCCAACAACCGAAGCTTTATTGCCAATAGCAAGAGGTATTCTTGACTTATTGCCTGATGAAGAAGCGGCAAATGCTGGAGGGTTGCTTAGATAACATATAAATTCACATATAACAAAAAGATGAAAAGACAAAGAGTTCTAACAATGTTTGCAGTATTATTTACAACATTATACGCAAATGCCCAATACTATGTCAGTTCTTCAACAAGTAATCGGAAGGATATTTTTGGTAATACCACCACTACCTTTAAAGATATATATGGCAATACAACAGGCATCTCAACCACAGGTGGTATAGATATTTTGGGCAATACAACAACCACGCATCGAAGAATAAATACTAATATTTCTATCTAGAGCTGGTAGTATGATTTAATATAGCATTTATGGTGTTTTCTAAAGGAGATAAAATTAACAACTACACAGTAACGTTTCCGCATAAGCAAGGTTCTTATGCGGAAACTTACCGTGTTAAGGATGATACCGGAAAGACTCGTTTTTTGAAGCTTATCAATTATAGCAAAGTAAACCGTTGGCAAATGGATGATAAAGGAACTATGAGGGAAATAGAAATTTCCAAGCAACTTAACCATTCCAACCTTTGCAAATACATAGACTCCGGCTCAATCATAAGAAACGGTAGCCAATTATCTTATCTTGTAACAGAATTTATCAGCGGTGAAACACTCTCACAACGGATAATACGTGCCGGAGCACTTGATGTGTACGAAATAAAGCAGGTTGTAAAATCTGTACTGAGCGCATTGGATTATTTACATTCACTTTCCCTACCTGTCATTCATAACGAAGTCACAATACAAAACGTAATGCTTAATCTCGTTGGTGGGCTACAAGAACTCAAGCTAATAGACTTCGGTCATGCCAGTTACCTCAATCGACAGATTGGCAAACCTGATTTGACAGATCTGAACGCATTTTATTTAGCACCAGAGCGTTTTTCAGGAATTAGTTCAGTTCAAACAGATTTATACTCGGTAGGGGCAATGATGTATTTCTTACTCTATAATAAATTACCCTGGTTCATAGATTTATCTCGTGGTTCAAACGACGATAAAGTAGAGGCAATCCTGGCAGAACGTCAAAAAGAACTTGATTTGCCAAACATTGAAATGTTTGAATTGGATGAACAACTCATCAATACCGTTATAAAATCTCTGTCTCAGGATTCAGAAGACCGCTTCCAAACAGCTAAAGATTTTATCCGAGCTATTGATGGTGAAATAAAGATTCCAAGACAATCAACCAAACGAAAAATTCTTTCATTTGAAACAAAGGATAAGGCAGAAGATTCATCTAAATCTATGAAGACAATAAAAGGTCCTGGATTTGCAGCAGTAGCAGGTATGGATGAATTAAAAAAGCAACTTCAAGAAGAGGTAATAGAACCATTGCATCATCCTGAAGAGTATCAACGCTATGGTATCACAATTCCGAATGGAATGTTGCTGTATGGCCCTCCCGGATGTGGAAAGACATTTTTTGCAAAGCATTTTGCAGAAGAAGTGGGTTTTAATTTCATGTTTATTACACCAGCAACGCTTAAAAGCCGTTATGTAAATGCTTCACAAGAGAATATCGCAAAAATGTTCAAAGAGGCTGAAGAAAATGCACCTACTATTATCTTTATTGATGAGATTAACGAACTAGTACCTAACCGTGAAGGGAATGTACATGAAATGTCAAAAAGTGCCGTCAATGAAATGCTGGCTCAAATGGATAGAACAGGGGAAAAAGGTATATTTATCATCGGTGCAACGAATTATCCTCACATGATAGATCCAGCTATATTACGAGCTGGCCGTTTAGACAAAAAATATTACGTCGGAGTTCCTGATGAAGTTGCACGAAAGACACTTTTTGAACTTTATCTAAAGAACAGACCATATGACTTTGGCTTGGATTATGACGAGTTGTCTATACTTACAAAAAACTATGTTTCCGCAGATATACAGCTCATCGTGAATAATGCGGCTCGAACAGCACTCAAAAGCCGTTCAAAAATAACGATGGCTATCCTAAGAAATGCTATTGCAGCAGTTCGTCCATCGTTGGATATAAAAGAACTTCAACGCTATGAAGAAATCAAAGCACAAATGAATGGAGAAAATATAAAAAAGTCTGAAAACAGACCTAAAGTAGGATTTAGATAAAACATAAACGATATGAATACGAACGAATTGTACTTAAAAACCATCTTCTGCTGCATGGCCTGTGATGGAGATATTGCAAAAGAAGAAGTTTCGTTAGTGAATGACATCACTGCCAAGCAAGAATTATTTAGAGACATGAACATTGAAGCAACCATAAATGATTATGTTGCAGCAATTAATGCGAAAGGAGCATTGTTCTTGAAGCAATATCTGAAAGAATTGGAAGCACAGAATCTTTCCACTGAAGAGCAAATGAAAATCATTGACTTTGCCATTCAGACAATATATGCAGATAATAAAATAGAATATTCAGAAGTAAAGTTTTTCAAGAAAATTCGCAGTCGATTGTCATTGACAGATGAACAAATTCTTGTCAAATATCCTGACCTCGAAGATTTCTTACTTCCCGACATTAATATTGTAGAGGACCCAGAGTGGAACAATGCTATATTTAAGGATATAAATTTTACCGAATATAGAGAAAGACAATAATGTGGACATAAAAATACCGCTGAAAAGACGCTCAAAATCTCTCCAGCGGCATCGTATACCTATAAAGAAACTCCTTAACGAACCGGTGTCTTAGCCGAAAGTTTCTCCAGAAAATACACTAAGAAAAAGCCTACTACCATCAGCACTACTGCTTCCGGCACATGTGCATTAGGCAATATATTGGTTTCTATCAAAGGCTTTACTTCTCCGTGGCTGTCGACAAATGTCTCTACCACCTCTTTCCAAGGCCAAACCTTATTCAGGGAGCCCAACATAAAGCCTGTCAGTACCGCCAGCGTGATGTTGCGGAAATGTGCCAGTGCATACGACAAAATACGCGAGAAAGAGGTAATTCCAATACAAGCACCTGCTCCAAATACAGCAATCACCACTACATCAAGCGTTTTCACTGCATCCATAATGAAAAAATACTTGCCTAACAGCACCAGAATGAAACTACCGGAAATGCCCGGAAGAATCATGGCACAAATGGCAATGGCTCCGCACAGGAAGATGAAAAGCAGATTAGAAGGCGTTTCGGCCGGAGTTGCCACGGTAATATAAAAGGCAACCACTGCCCCAATGACAAAAGCCACCCACGTTTTCCAGCTCTTCCACTCCTTAATGTCTTTCGACACAAACCAGGTAGACGCCAGCACCAGTCCGAAGAAGAACGACCACACCAATATCGGCTGGTTTACCAACAGCCATGTAATCAGCTTGGCCAATGAAAATACGCTGATACCGATACCTGCCAGCAGGAAAAACAAGAAATTACCATTGATTTTCTTCCAGAAAGTCGCCCATTTTCCAGAGAAGAAAAGTTTCAGGCTTTCCAGATTAATACTTTTAATCGAGTTAATCAGTTCGTCATAAATGCCTACGATAAAGGCAATGGTTCCTCCTGAGACTCCGGGAACTACATCCGCGGCTCCCATTCCCATTCCTTTCAGCATCAGAACTGCATAGTCTTTCAGTTTTCGTTCCATCAATTTTTCCATAAATGATTAGCGAATGCAAAGTAAGTGAAAAAAATGCTCGGAGTCACTATCTCCAAAAACATTTTATGGTTTTTGTTGTTATATTTATGACGAATATTCAAAAATAGAATCATTATGGCAACAACTTTATTTCAAGGAACTCCCGTAGCACTGGCCGGAGAGTTTATACAAAAAGGGGTACAGGCTCCCGACTTTTCATTGGTAAAAGGCGATTTAAGCACTTTTTCTCTGGCTGATGCCAAAGGAAAATTTGTAGTGTTGAACATCTTCCCCAGCATGGATACCGGAGTATGCGCTGCTTCTGTACGTAAGTTCAACAAACTGGCAGCCGGAATGGAAAATACGTTGGTACTGGCTATTTCGAAAGACCTTCCGTTTGCACAAGGACGTTTCTGCACGGCAGAAGGAATCGAACACGTTATTCCTTTGTCTGACTTCCGCTATACTTCCACTTTCGGAAAAGACTACGGAGTGCTAATGACCGACGGCCCGCTGTGTGGACTACTGGCTCGCGCCGTGGTTATTCTCAATCCGGAAGGAAAGGTTATCTACACCCAGCTGGTTCCGGAAATCGTAGAGGAACCGGATTATGATGCTGCACTTGCTGCACTCAAATAAAATTTAAAGGTATATAAATAAGAAAAGGGACAGTCCGTATTTTTCACGTCTGTCCCTTTTCTTTTTATCTTTTGTCTATTTTCTTATTCCGCAGAAAAATCCTTGATTCGCTGTTCTTCCGTCAAGCGGCATACCAGCAAAGTATTGTCTTTTTCAGCCACGATATACCCGTCGAGCCCCTGTACCACTACTTTCTTTTCCTGAGTGGTATGTACGATGCAATTTCGCGACTCATACATTTTTATATTCGAACCGATGCAGACATTGTTATGCGCATCACGCTTGGAGTTTTCATGAAGAGAGCCCCAGGTACCCAGGTCGCTCCATCCGAAAGAAGCCGGAAATACATAAATCTCATCTGCTTTTTCCATCACAGCATAGTCCACCGAGATATTTTCACACGTCGGGAAAAGCTCATCCACCATCTCCTGCTCCTTGTCTGTATAATAATAAGGAAGCAGACGTTCGAACACTCTTGCCATGGCCGGCTGATATACCCGGATGGCATTGACAATGGTATTCACATTCCAAACAAAGATTCCCGCATTCCAGAAATAATTGTTACGCTGCAAATAGCGTTCTGCCGTAGCCAAGTCCGGTTTTTCACGGAACGCATCTACACTATAGATTTCCTTATTGGAAGGACAGGCCATTGACAAGTCCGCTTCAATGTAGCCGTAACCAGTCTCCGCACGATTGGCTTTCATTCCCAATGTCACAATGGCATCCGAATCAGCCGTAAACTTCATGGCCGATGTGACTACACGGGCAAACTCACGTACGTTCATTACCACATGGTCACTCGGTGTCACCACGATATTGGCTTTCGGATTACGTGCCTTGATTTTCCAGCTTACATACGCAATGCAAGGTGCAGTATTACGACGACAAGGTTCCAACAAAATATGGTCAACAGGCACTTCGGGAAGCTGCTCTTTTACTATTTCCGCATATTTGGCCGAGGTTACCACCCAGAAATTTTCCGGCAGACATACATCTTTAAAACGATCGACGGTCAATTGAATGAGCGTACGTCCGCAACCCAGCACATCAATAAACTGCTTGGGCATCTCCGGGCTGCTCATCGGCCAAAAGCGACTGCCTATGCCTCCGGCCATAATGACCACATGGTTATTCATTGGATTCATAACAAACTTTTCTTGATAATATCGCAAAGTTAACTCATTAATTTGAATATTTCCTATCTTTACAAAAAATTATCAACTGAAAATGAGAACATATCCATGCGTCCTGACCATCGCCGGTTCCGACTGCAGCGGTGGCGCAGGCATACAAGCTGATATTAAAGCCATATCTGCGTTAGGTGCATACGCAGCCAGTGCCATTACTGCCATTACCGTGCAGAATACGCTCGGAGTAACGGGCATTCACCCCGTTCCTCCCGCTTACGTGAAAGGGCAAATAGAGGCCGTTATGGACGACATTCGCCCGAAAGCTGTGAAAATCGGAATGATCAATGATGCGGAAATCGTACGGGTAATAGCAGAATCTATTCTCAAATATCATCCTGAATACGTGGTGTTCGACCCGGTTATGGTGTCGACCAGCGGATGCAAGCTGATGGAAGACGAAGCTATCGAAGCCATCACTACCCGGCTTATACCTCTGGCCAGCCTCATCACTCCCAATCTGAGTGAAGCAGAAATCCTGGCCGGACAAAAAATCTGCACCGTAGAAGACATGAAGCAGCAGGCAAAAGAAATGCTGAAATTAGGATGTAAAGGAGTGCTCATCAAGGGAGGACACCTGGACGGAGGACGGATGTGCGATGTGCTGCAAACGGTTACGGAAGAAGCCCCGCACTTGTTTACAGCCCCAAAAGTAGACAGCCGGAATACACACGGCACAGGATGTACTTTGTCTTCTGCCATCGCCACGTTTCTGGCATTGGGAGAACCCATGTCAGTAGCTGTAGAAAAAGCCAAACAATATGTATACAAAGGTATTGAATCTGGAAAAGATGTTTGTATCGGAGGCGGACACGGCCCGTTGAACCACTTCCACTCCCCCGTAGCCATGCACATTTTCGACAAAAATGAGTAATATCTCAAAAGAATCATTACCTTTGCAGACAATAACTTATAAACAAGAAAGATAATCATTATGAAAGCATTTGTATTTCCTGGACAAGGAGCACAATTCGTAGGTATGGGAAAAGACTTGTACGAAAACTCTCCGCTCGCTAAAGAATTATTCGAGAAAGCCAATGATATTTTAGGTTACCGCATTACAGACATCATGTTCGAAGGTACTGACGAAGACTTGCGTCAGACTAAGGTGACACAGCCTGCCGTATTCCTGCACTCTGTAATCTCTGCATTGTGCATGGGCGACGCTTTCCAGCCGGAAATGACTGCCGGACACTCTTTGGGTGAATTTTCTGCCTTGGTAGCTGCCGGCGCTTTGTCATTCGAAGACGGATTGAAACTGGTGTATGCACGTGCCATGGCTATGCAGAAAGCATGCGAAGCTCAGCCGTCAACCATGGCTGCCATCATCGCATTGCCTGATGAGAAAGTAGAAGAAATCTGTGCTTCAGTTGCCGCTGAAGGAGAAGTTTGTGTGGCAGCCAACTATAACTGCCCGGGACAGATTGTGATTTCTGGTAGCATCGAAGGTATCAACAAGGCTTGCGAACTGATGAAAGCTGCAGGTGCCAAACGTGCCCTCCCGCTGAAAGTAGGTGGTGCGTTCCACTCTCCGCTGATGAACCCTGCTAAAGTAGAACTGGAAGCTGCTATCAACGCTACAGAATTCCATACACCTAAATGCCCGATTTATCAGAACGTGGATGCACTTCCACACACTGATCCGGCTGAAATCAAGAAGAACCTGGTGGCACAGCTTACTGCTTCTGTACGCTGGACACAGACTGTACAGCAGATGATTGCCGACGGAGCTGATGACTTCACAGAATGTGGTCCGGGTGCAGTATTGCAAGGATTGATCAAGAAAATCAACAAAGACGCCAATGCGCATGGAATAGCATAATCAGGCCATGAGTCTGACAAGGGCACGAATTATACAAAGCAGACGGATTCTCTTTCTTATCCGTGCGAAAGTATAATTCGTGCTTTTTTCGTTTTTAAAATTATTCAAACATTATGGAAACAACAGAAAAGATTATCATATACCAAGTTTTTACCCGCTTGTTTGGTAACCAGAACAAGACCTGCCGTCCGAATGGCAGCCTTGAAGAAAACGGATGTGGAAAAATGAATGATTTTACCAAACAGGCCTTGCACGAAATAAAAAAATTAGGTGCTACGCACATCTGGTACACCGGACTGATAGCACATGCTTCGCAAACGGATTATACCGCATACGGCATTCCCAAAAACCATCCTTCCATTGTGAAAGGGAAAGCAGGCTCTCCGTATGCCATCCGCGATTATTATGACATCGACCCAGACTTGGCCGAGCATGTAGACAAGCGTATGGAGGAATTCGAACATTTGGTTACACGCAGCCATGAATGCGGACTGAAGGTCATCATGGATTTTGTTCCTAACCATGTGGCACGGCAGTATCACTCTTTGGCCAAACCGGCTGGTGTAAAGGATTTGGGTGAAAATGATGACTGCTCTCAGGATTTCAATCCACAAAACAATTTCTACTATATACCGGGACAGAAGTTAGCAGGCGAAATCGACCTTTATGACCCGGAACAAGGGAATTACGAGGAAATGCCGGCCAAGGCTACCGGAAATGACCGCTTTGACGCATGGCCCAACCGGAACGACTGGTATGAAACCATCAAGCTGAATTATGGAGTGGACTACCTGCATCACACCGGAGGACATTTCGACCCGATTCCGGACACCTGGAAGAAAATGGAGAACATACTGAGCTACTGGGCCGGAAAAGGTATCGACGGTTTCCGTTGCGACATGGCCGAAATGGTACCTTGCGAATTCTGGGGATGGGTCATTCCTCGCATCAAGGCTGTATTCCCACAGATTATCTTTATTGCCGAAGTTTACAACCCTAATGAATACCGTAACTATATTTACAACGGACATTTCGATTACCTATATGATAAGGTAGGACTGTATGACACGCTGAGAAACATTACTTGCGGATATGGTTCTGCCACCGGAATTACCCACTGCTGGCAAAGTGTAGACGATATTCAGGACCACATGCTGAATTTCCTGGAAAACCACGATGAGCAGCGCATTGCATCCGACTTCTTTGCTGGTAATCCATTCAAGGCTGTTCCTGCCTTCATCGTATCTTCCTGCCTGCGAAGCAATCCAGTCATGGTTTATTTCGGACAGGAATTGGGTGAAAAGGGAATGGACTGCGAGGGTTTCAGCGGGCAAGACGGACGAACCACCATCTTCGACTACTGGAACGTGGACAGCATTTACCGCTGGAGCAACCGCGGACGCTGGAATACGCATCTGCTCAGTGCAAAGGAAAAGGAACTGCGTAAAACTTACGAAACCATCCTGCATATCTGCCAGAAAGAACAGGCTATCAGCAAAGGTGAATTCTTCGACCTGATGTATGTAAACCTGAACGGATGGCAAATGAATGAACACAAGCAATACGCTTTCTTGCGTAAATACGGCCAGGAAGTACTCTTTATCATGGTAAACTTCAGCGACACGGCAAGTCAGGTAGCAGTTAACGTGCCGGCTCATGCATTTGAATACTTCAAAATGACTCCATCTGCCCAATGCAATGCCAAGGACCTGCTTACCGGAAAGACAGAAAAAATCTGCTTCACGCCCGAAAGTCCCACTTGCACGGAACTGCCTGCATACGGTGGAAAGATTTTTAAACTAAAAGTAAAATAAACAGCCGAAACAGGACTGATAGCTTTCAAACGTAAATAGTTTTAATTTATTTTGTTTGGAAACTTGAAACAAAAAGGTATCTTTGCACAAATAGCATAACTTTGTGCAAACTATAAATACAATTATATGGAAAAAAGTTTTCTGGCCTTCATTGAGGACAGTATCAAAAAGAACTGGGACCTGGATGCCCTGACAGACTACAAAGGTGCCACTCTGCAATACAAGGATGTAGCACGTAAAATAGAAAAACTGCATATTTTGCTGGAGGAAAGTGGCATCAAGCCGGGCGATAAGGTAGCCTTGTGCGGACGCAACAGTTCACACTGGGGAGTAGCCTTTCTGGCTATCCTGACATACGGTGCGGTAGCAGTTCCTATTCTTCATGAATTCAAGGCAGACAATGTACATAATATCGTCAATCATTCCGATGCCCGTCTTCTCTTCGTGGGAGATGTGGTATGGGAAGCGTTGAACGAGGCTGAAATGCCGAACCTGGAAGGTATCATTCTGATGACCGACTTTACCTTGTTAGTATGCCGCAGCAAGCAGTTGGAATATGCCCGTGAACACTTGAACGAAATGTTTGGAAAGAAATTTCCACGCAATTTCCGGAAGGAGCATGTCAGCTACCGAAGAGATACTCCGGAAGAACTGGCACTTATCAACTATACCTCTGGAACGACCAGCTTCTCTAAGGGGGTAATGCTTCCTTATCGCAGCTTATGGTCGAATACACAGTTCGCATTTGAGGTGTTGACCCTGCAACCTGGCAATAAGGTAATCTCCATCTTGCCTATGGCACACATGTACGGACTGGCATTTGAATTTATCTATGAATTCTGTGCAGGTTGCCATGTGTACTTCCTCACCCGTATGCCAAGCCCCAAGATTATTTTCCAGGCGTTCTCGGAAGTGAAGCCTCACATTGTGATTTCGGTTCCACTTATCATTGAGAAGATTATCAAAAAGAACGTGTTGCCTAAGCTGGAAACGCTGAAAATGAAACTTCTGCTGAAGGTTCCTCTGATCAACGATAAGATTAAGGAAGCCGTACGTGAACACATGGTGCAGGCTTTCGGTGGAAATTTCTATGAAGTCATTATTGGAGGAGCAGCTTTCAATCAGGACGTAGAAAGACTACTCAGAAGTCTGGATTTCCCATATACTGTAGGATATGGAATGACCGAATGCGGACCGATTATCTGCTACGAGGACTGGTTGCGCTACAAACCGGGGTCTTGCGGTAAAGCCGCACCACGCATGGAAATAAAGATAGACAGTCCGGACCCTCAGAATATTGTAGGAGAGATTCTTACCAGAGGTGAAAACGTGATGTTAGGATATTACAAGAATCCGGAAGCAACGGCACAGGCAATCGATGCGGAAGGCTGGTTGCACACAGGCGACTTGGGAGTAATGGATGAAGAAGGAAACGTGACCATCAAAGGCCGAAGCAAGAATATGCTGTTAGGACCTTCTGGACAAAATATCTACCCGGAAGAAATCGAAGAAAAGATAAGCAACCTACCGTATGTATGCGAAAACATTGTGATTCAGCAAAGCGACCATAAACTGGCTGCGCTTATCTATCCGGACTTTGAGGAAGCCTACAAACAAGGATTGACAGATGCCGATATTGAAAGAATCATGGAAGAAAACCGTGTAGCAGTGAATGCGGAACTTCCTGCTTATTCTCAGATTACGCGCATCAAGATTTACCCGGAAGAATTTGAAAAGACACCTAAGAAAAGCATCAAGCGTTTCTTATACCAAGAAGTCAAGTAGCATCATGAAACGAACATTTATATCCGCGTTCCTGTTAGGAGGTATCCTGGCAGGAACGCACTTATCTGCACAGGAAACAAAACCGGCCTCAACCCTGAAAAAAGGTCCGAACGTTTCACTGAACATCACCAATAAAAAGAAATTCCCGCCAAGGACATACGTAAACCTCGGCTTATTTAGCAATTATTCTTGTTTGAACGGACTTGGTATCAACGCGATTTCCAGCCTTCAGCATTATAATTCGTATGGTATGCAGATTTCCGGATTTACCAATGTGTCCGGACTGAAATCTACGGGGGTACAAATCTCCGGTATTGCCAATGTGACGGGTAAAAGAGCCTGCGGGTTTATCCTTTCCGGATTGACAAACGTTACAGGTACTTCTGCATACGGCTTATCCATTGCCGGTTTGGGAAATATTTCCGGAGGAGACATTAAAGGTGTTGGCATTGCCGGTTTGGTCAATGTCAGCGAAGATACCAGAGGACTTGCTATCTCTGGCTTGGCCAACGTAAACAAGGATATTCAGGCCGGACTCATTATCGGAGGATTGATGAACGTTTCCGGAAATTCCTCCAGAGGTGTACAACTGACCTCGCTATTAAACGTAAGTGGAAAGTCTAACCAAGGATGGCAATTAGCCGGACTTGGAAATGTGAGTGTAGAAAATAAAGGAGTACAAACAGCCTTGCTCAATTACAGCGTCACTAACAGAGGGGTACAGTTAGGAGTAGGAAATGTCAATACTAAAAACAGTTCCAAAGGTTATCAGATCGGTATTGTCAATGTCAGTACGGACAGTACGGCCCATCAGATTGGATGCATCAACCTGAAACCACAAACCCGTGTGCAAATGCTTATATCCGGAGGTAACGCCAATAAAGCCAGCCTGTCTATCCGGTTCAAGAACAAATATACTTATACGCAAATCGGTACAGGTGCATACTATCTGGGCGTAGACAATAAACTTTCCGTCACAGGATTCTATCGTGCAGGCGTATATCACAGCCTGACTGACAAATTAGACCTCAGTGCCGACCTTGGATATTATCACATAGAATCATTAGAAAACAAGCACCACGGTTATCCGGCCCGTTTATATGCTATCGAACCACGAATAAGTCTGGAATATAGCTTGACAAAGAAATTCGGCCTGTTCCTTGCCGGTGGATACGGATGGACCCGGACATATAAAGGCAATCAGGCTTTCGATAAGAAAATGGTGATTGAAGCAGGAATGGTTTTGTTCTAAACAAAACCATTCCTTTTTTATATAAACAAAAGATTTTACTTATCCGTTCAGACTTGCAGAACGCACACGGCTCAGGGTTTCCGGTGTCATTTGCAACAAAGAAGCGATATAGACCAAAGGAGCACGCTTCAGGATTTCAGGATGCAACTGAAGCAATTTATTATAACGTTCATGCGCCGGCTCAAAACGCAACGTATCAGCCTTTACCTGAGATTCAATCAAGGAAGCTTCAAATAGTTTGCGATACCACACTCCTATCTCTGCATCCTTTAAAGCCAACTCTTCTATTTTATCTTTAGGAATATCCCACGCAATGGTAGGCTCCAAGGTTTCAATCATCAGACGGGTAGGTTCTTCCTTTAAATAGCTTTCCAAACAAATCACGACCCCTCCTTCATACGCTATATGTTCGGTCAGGTCCTTATCGTATTTAAAATAAAACTGACGAGTCAGTCCTTTTTCCAGGTAAAGCATGGAACGACAAACCTCCCCTTCGTCGAGGATACGTTCGCCTTTCTTGAACTTCCGGCAAACCAATATGTCAGCCAATTCATGAATCTGTTCCCGGCTTAACATACATTTCATTCCGGAAACCATAATCTTGGCTACTTCTATATTTGTCATCATATTATTCATTTACAAATTATTTGACCTTAATACGATCGAAACCTTCACCAAATACACCAATAACCGCACTCTGAGAGACGAATGCCTTAGGATCAATGTCTTTAATCAAACGGAAGATGGTGTTGGATTCTCTTTTCTTTGCCAAGACAAACATCATTTTCACTCCGTTATGCGTATAACAGCCTACACCGTCAATAAAAGTAACTCCACGATGCAAATCTTTATTGATACGCGCACCTATTTCTTCATATTTACTGGAGATAATAAAGAACTGAACAGACTGGCGGGCACTGTTTACCACCTGGTCCAATACAAAACTGGAAATAAAGAGCACCACATATCCATAGACGACTTTCTCCCAGTTATGCAACACCAGGTAACTTGAAGAAATGATAATCACGTCACAAATCAGGATGACCCTTCCTAACGTGATGTCACGATACTTATTGATAATGGCCGCAATAATATCGGTACCTCCTGTACTTCCGTTAGCAGAGAATGCGACTCCGATACCGGCTCCACAGAAAGAAGCTCCCAGCACACACGACATGAAAGGTTGGTCATGAATCAACTCTCCGGTGACAAAATTCTGAATGACACTTAATATAAACGTCAACGTAAAGACGGCAAATATGGTCTTCAGGCAGAACTTCAATCCTAAGATTTTCAACGCAAGAAGAAGCAGTAGAAAATTTATAATCAGATAGGTATACTGCACTGGAAAGCCGGTTCCCCAATAAATGATAGATGCAATACCCGGCACCGCTCCTGAAGGAATATCACTCGGCAACAGAAATACGGTCCATCCGATGCCATACATAATCATACCCAAAGCAATCATTAAATAATCCTTGGTCTCTCTCAAAAATTTCTGTTTTCTTGTAGCAGGCAAAGCTGGATTCATTTTCGTATCGATTTTCTAAAAAAATTTCAGATGCAAAAGTAAGAAAAATTCCATATAATTGACTTATATCAATTTCAAAAAATAAGAAAAATAAAGCGGGGACAATCTTTTAAAAATGACATGATTTTCGTACTTTTGCCGCCAAATAGAAGAATAAATGGCATTAGTCAACGAACACCTGCTCAAATTACCGGAAAACTACTTGTTTACCGATATAGTGAAAAGAGTTAATTCTTTTAAAGTGACACATCCCCAGGCCCGCATTATTCATTTGGGAATCGGCGACGTGACCCTCCCTATCCCCAAAGCATGTGTAGAGGCTATGCAAAAAGCAGCCGGTGAATTAGGGAATCCCAACACATTCAGAGGATACGGACCTGAGCAAGGATACGACTTCCTGATCGAAGCCATTTTGAAGCATGATTACGCCGCCCACGGCATTTATTTCGATGCCAATGAGATTTTCATCAGCGACGGTTCCAAATCGGATACGGGCAATATCGGCGATATACTGCGCCACGACAACAGCATCGGAGTGACAGACCCTATCTATCCGGCTTACATTGATTCAAACGTTTCATGCGGAAGAGCCGGCACATTGGAAAAAGACGGCAAATGGAGTAATGTGGTGTACATGCCCTGCCGTATAGAGAACAACTTTATTCCGGAAATTCCCAAGCAACGCATTGACATTATTTACTTGTGCTACCCCAACAATCCTACTGGAGCCGTATTGAGTAAAAGTGAACTCAAAAAATGGGTCAACTATGCCATAGAGAACGATGCACTGATTATCTTTGATGCCGCATACGAACGATACATACAAGATCCGGACATTCCTCATTCCATTTATGAAATAAAAGGAGCCAAGAAAGTAGCTATCGAGTTCCGCAGTTTCTCGAAAACCGCAGGTTTCACCGGTGTGCGATGCGGATACATGGTAATTCCCAAGGAAGTGACCGCAGCCACTTTGGAAGGCAAACGGATTCCGCTGAACAAACTATGGCTCAGACGACAATCCACCAAGTTCAACGGTGTATCTTACATCACCCAACGAGGAGCAGAAGCTATTTATACTCCCGAAGGAAAAGAGCAAGTAAAAGCCATGGTACAATATTACATGGACAATGCCCGAATCATGAAAAAGATGCTCTCGAAGACAGGCATACAATTTTTTGGAGGAGAAAACGCTCCGTATCTATGGATAAAGGCACCGGACAACCAGACTTCCTGGAAGTTCTTCGACAAACTTCTGTACGAAGCACAAGTGGTAAGCACGCCCGGAGTTGGTTTCGGCCCAAGCGGCGAAGGCTATGTACGCTTGACCTCTTTCGGGGAACGCCATCAGTGCGAAGAAGGCATCCAGCGAATTTGCCAGTGTCTGTAAACAAAACAACCTGTAAATATAGAAATCAAATAACTTAAAATAAGAAATAAGGTATTATGTCAAAATTAAGATTCAGAGTAGTAGAAAAGGCATTTCACAAAAAACCGGTAGAAGTGGCCTCGCCAGCAACACGCCCCAGTGAATACTTTGCGAAATATGTATTCAACCGCGAAAAAATGTTCAAGTATCTGCCGAGCAACGTATATGCCAAACTCATTGATGTGATTGACAACGGTGCCACCCTCGACCGCAGCATCGCCAATGCCGTAGCCGACGGAATGAAAAAATGGGCGATCGAATTAGGGGTGACCCACTATACACACTGGTTCCAGCCGCTGACAGAAGGTACAGCCGAAAAGCATGATGCTTTTGTGGAACACGATGGAAAGGGTGGCATGCTGGAAGAGTTTTCAGGAAAATTGCTTGTTCAGCAGGAATCAGACGGTTCTTCATTCCCCAATGGAGGTATCCGTAATACATTCGAAGCCCGCGGATACAGTGCATGGGACCCGTCTTCACCGGTCTTCGTGGTAGACGACACCTTGTGCATCCCGACCGTATTCATTGCTTATACCGGAGAATCACTCGACTACAAGGCTCCGTTGCTGAAAGCACTGCGTGCCGTAAACAAGGCTGCTCTGGATGTGATGCATTACTTTGACCCTTCTGTAAAGAAAATCATCTCTTACCTGGGATGGGAACAAGAATACTTCCTGGTTGACGAAGGCTTGTATGCTGCCCGTCCGGACTTGCTGCTGACTGGCCGTACCCTGATGGGACACGAAGCTTCCAAGAACCAACAGCTGGAAGACCACTACTTCGGAGCCATTCCAACCCGTGTAGCTGCCTTTATGAAAGATTTGGAAATCCAGTCACTGGAACTGGGTATCCCGGTCAAGACACGCCACAACGAGGTAGCTCCAAACCAGTTCGAGCTTGCTCCGATTTACGAAGAATGTAACTTGGCAGTAGACCACAACATGCTGGTTATGTCACTGATGAGAAAAGTGGCACGTAACCATGGTTTCCGCGTACTGCTCCACGAAAAACCGTTCAAAGGTGTCAACGGTTCAGGTAAGCACAACAACTGGTCACTTGGAACCAGCACCGGTACTTTATTGATGGCTCCGGGAAAGACTTCTGAAGAAAACCTGCGCTTCATCACCTTCGTAGTAAATACCCTGATGGCCGTTTACCGCCACAACGGACTGCTGAAAGCTTCTATCATGAGTGCAACCAACACACACCGTTTGGGTGGTCACGAAGCTCCTCCTGCCATCATTTCTTCTTTCCTGGGAACACAGCTCAGCAAGGTGCTCGACCACTTGGAAGAAAGTACCAACGACGACTTAGTGTCTTTGGGTGGCAAACAGGGAATGAAACTGGATATTCCTCAGATTCCGGAACTGCTGATTGACAATACAGACCGTAACCGTACTTCTCCTTTCGCGTTTACAGGAAACCGCTTTGAATTCCGTGCTCCGGGTTCAGAAGCTAACTGTGCCAGCGCCATGATTGCCCTGAATACAGCGGTAGCCGAACAGCTCATTGAGTTCAAGAAAGAAGTAGACGAACTGATAGAACAAGGAGAACCTAAGATTTCTGCTATCATCCAGGTGGTTCGCAAATGCATCAAGGAATGCAAGCCTATCCGCTTCGACGGCAACGGCTACAGCGATGAGTGGAAGGTAGAAGCTGCACGACGCGGTTTGGACTGCGAAACCAGCTGCCCGGTAATTTTCGATAACTACCTGAAACCGGAGAGCATCCGCATGTTCGAATCAACCGGTGTCATGACCCGCAAAGAGCTGGAAGCCCGTAACGAGGTGAAATGGGATATGTACACTAAGAAAATCCAGATTGAAGCCCGCGTATTGGGTGACCTGGTAATGAATCACGTGGTTCCGGTAGCCATTGAATACCAGACAAAACTGATAGACAATGCATACAAGATGAAATCATTGTTCTCAGAAGAAGAAGCTCAGACTTTGTCAGCTGAAAACCTGGCTATCATCAAGGAAATTTCAGAACATACTTCCTTCATCAAGAAGCATGTGGATGAAATGGTAGAAGCCCGCAAGGTAGCTAACCGCATTACCAGCGAACGTGAAAAAGCCATTGCTTATCACGATACAGTAGCTCCGATGCTGGAACAAATCCGTTACCACATCGACAAGCTGGAACTGATTGTCGACGATCAGATGTGGACACTTCCGAAATATCGCGAACTGTTGTTCGTTCGATAATTCCGGCATACAAGTCCTACCATTATTTTATCATCCCCGAAAGACTTTTATCGGCCAAATTGGCGATGAAAGCCTTTCGGGGATTTCTTTTCTGCATACTTTTTCTAACATTTTGTCTGACACGAAAGAATTATTTTCCACAAAGTATATATCTTTGCAGCATGGAATGGCTAATTAATTTATTTGTGGAACAATCCGCTCTTCAGGCGGTTATCATACTGTCGTTGATTACGGCAATCGGATTAGGATTAGGGAAAATTCATATCTGCGGTATCTCCCTTGGAGTCACATTTGTTTTCTTCACCGGAATTCTGGCCGGGCATTTAGGTCTCGCCATCGATCCGCAAATGCTCAGCTATGCAGAAAGCTTCGGATTGGTTCTCTTTGTCTATTCATTAGGACTACAGGTCGGTCCGGGATTTTTCAGCTCATTTCAGCGAGGCGGATACCGTCTGAACCTGTTAGGATTAGGAGTCATCTTCCTCGGTACAATAATGGCCGTAGTACTGAGCATGACCACCCCCATCAGTCTGCCTGACATGGTAGGTATTCTTTGCGGAGCCACTACCAATACTCCTGCCTTGGGTGCCGCACAGCAGACACTGAAACAGTTAGGTGAGCCCACCAGTGGAGCTGCCCTCAGTTGTGCCGTGACCTATCCGCTCGGAGTGGTGGGAGTTATTTTTGCCATCGTCGTTATCAGAAAGTTCTTCGTACGCCCGTCTGACATGCAGGAGCATGAACACGACGACTCCAACCACACGTACATTGCTACTTTTCAGATACACAATCCCGCCATCTTCAACAAGAGTATACAGGATATTGCTCAGGTAGGCTATCCCAAATTCGTCATCTCACGACTCTGGCGTGAAGGTACCGTGAGCATTCCGACTTCTGAAAAGATACTGAAAGAGAATGACCGTATTCTGGTAATCACGACCGAAAAAGATGCGCCCACACTGACCATTCTGTTCGGTGAACAGGAAAAACGGGACTGGAACAAAGAAGACATTGACTGGAATGCCATCGACAGCAAACTGATTTCCAAGCACATTATCGTCACCCGACCGGAAATCAACGGAAAGAAACTGGGTTCACTCCGTCTGCGCAACACGTATGGCATCAATATCAGTCGTGTGCTGCGAAGCGGTGTACAACTGCTGGCCACTCCGGGACTGGTACTGCAATTAGGTGACCGTCTGACGGTAGTAGGTGAAGCGGCAGCCATTCAGAATGTGGAGAAAGTATTGGGAAATACCGTAAAAACGCTTAAAGACCCTAACTTAGCCTCTATTTTTATCGGCATCATACTGGGACTCATCGTAGGGTCCATTCCTATTGCCATTCCAGGCATCAGCTCACCTGTCAAATTAGGACTGGCAGGCGGACCGATTGTAATCGGTATCCTGATTGGAGCCTACGGGCCTCGTCTGCATCTGGTGACCTATACCACGCGCAGTGCCAATCTGATGCTCCGAGGTATCGGCTTGTCTCTTTACTTAGCTTGTCTTGGACTGGATGCCGGTGCGCACTTCTTTGAAACCGTCATGCGTCCGGAAGGAGCCTTGTGGGTAGGCATCGGATTCCTGATAACCTTTATTCCTGTCGTTATCATGGCTTTGGTATCCCTTCGTCTGTGCAAAATGGACTTCGGCAATACATGCGGTATGCTCTGCGGAAGTATGGCCAACCCGATGGCACTGAACTATGCCAACGACATCATTCCAGGAGATGAACCTTCGGTAAGCTACGCGACGGTCTACCCTCTCGGAATGTTTACCCGCGTCATCATCGCACAATTAGTGCTCATGTTATTTTTATAGCAACTTTTAAATCACTCAATATCATGAAAACCTACAAACAAATTACCCCGGAAATGATACAGAAGGACATCCGCTACCTGGAACTCCTTTCACACGATTTTCCTAACCTGGCTGCAGCCAGCACGGAAATCATCAACCTGGAGGCCATTCTGAACCTTCCGAAAGGAACGGAACATTTTCTGGCCGACCTGCACGGGGAATACGAAGCTTTCCAGCATGTGCTCCGCAATGCTTCCGGAGCTATCAAACGGAAGGTAAACGAGATTTTCGGCAACAACCTCCGCGAAATGGAGAAAAAGGAACTCTGCACGCTGATATATTATCCGGAACAGAAGTTACAACTGGTAAAGGAAGTGGAAAAAGACCTCGTAGACTGGTATGTCATCACCCTGAACCAGCTGGTAAAAGTCTGCCAGAATGTATCATCCAAATATACACGTTCAAAGGTACGCAAGGCGCTGCCTGAAGAATTCTCCTACATCATTCAGGAGTTGCTTCACGAAAGTCCCATGGATCCCAACAAGCAGGCTTACATCAATGTCATTATCCGTACCATTATTGAGACACGCCGTGCCGACGACTTCATCATTGCACTGTGTAACCTGATACAGCGACTGACCATCGACTCACTGCATATCTTAGGAGATATTTTCGACCGTGGTCCTGGTCCTCACATCATCATGGACACACTTTGCAACTACCATAACTTCGACATCCAATGGGGCAATCACGACATCCTCTGGATGGGAGCCGCTTCAGGAAATGACTGTTGTATTGCCAACGTACTGCGTCTGGCCATGCGCTACGGTAACCTTCCGGCATTGGAAGACGGATACGGCATCAACCTGCTTCCGCTGGCTACCTTTGCTATGGAAGCCTACGCCAACGACCCATGCGAATACTTTGCTCCTAAGATTGCACCCGAAAGCAGTTCATACAATGACAAGACCTTGCGGCTCATCTCGCAGATGCACAAGGCCATCACCATTATCCAGTTCAAGCTGGAAGCTGCTGCCATCCGGCGTCATCCGGAATTCGACATGGACAGCCGTCTGCTGTTGCACCACATCGACTTCAAGCGGAAAGTATTCCAGCTTGACGGAAAAGATTATGAGATGCGCGACTGCCTGTTCCCGACTATCGATCCGGAAAACCCATACCAGTTGACAGAAGAAGAAGAAGAAATCGTACAGAAACTGCACAAATCTTTCACGGGAAGCGAAAAGTTGCGCAAGCACATGAAATGCATTTTCCGTTACGGATGCATGTACAATGTATGCAACTCAAACCTGCTCTTCCACGCTTCTATGCCGATGAATGCCGACGGAACGCTTAAGGAAGTAGACATACTCGGAAAGAAATACAAGGGAGAAGCCCTGCTCAAGCGCGTAGGCCAGCTCATCCGTACAGCTTATTTTGCAGAAGAAGATGATCCGGAAAAAGCATTTGCCAGAGACTTCATCTGGTACCTGTGGTGCGGAAAGAACTCTCCGGCCTTCGATAAGAGTAAAATGGCTACCTTCGAACGTTATTTCCTGACCGACAAGGAAACTCATAAAGAAGTGAAAGGCTATTATTACACCTTGCGCGACCGTGAAGATATCTGCGACATGATTCTGGATGAATTCGGAGTGGAAGGAGAACACCGCCACATCATCAACGGACATGTACCGGTAAAAGCAGTCAAAGGAGAAAAACCAATTAAAGCCAACGGTAAACTGATGGTTATCGATGGAGGATTCTCCAAGGCTTACCAACCGGAAACGGGTATTGCAGGCTACACATTAGTGTACCACTCACGCGGTTTCCAGCTTGTACAGCACGAACCCTTCACTTCTACCCAAAAAGCCATCGAAGAAGGACAAGACATCAAGTCGACCACCCAAATCGTAGAATTGAGCAGTCAGCGCATGATGGTGAAAGATACCGACAAAGGACGCGAACTGATGGTACAAATTGAAGATTTGAAGAAACTGCTGGTAGCTTACCAGAACGGCATTATCAAGGAAAGGGGTATTTAAATTTTCGTCTTATTCAATCAAAAAACAAAAGAGACTATTTCCATTTTTCCGAGAAATAGTCTCTTTTGTTATTATACAAAATAAAAATGGTTGGCGTCCACACAATCACTTGCTCACACGCCAACCGAAATCTAACTAACTTTTGTTTACTATTATTTGGATCCGATATAATAGCCTAAATGAGTGGGTTGATTATAACCTATATTCTGCATTGCCTGACTCATATCATAAGTATGATCTGTCATAAGATGCGGGAAACGATGCTCTGTCGGATAATTCGTAGAGAAAATATAAATCGCAGAATGGTCTGAAGAGCCCATTATTACTTCCTCACGCCAGTCGCCCAGGAAATCACCGTAATAACAAGGATTATATTTTGTACTATGATTACCTTCATTGCTTCCATATCCAGTTGCAAAATTCACAAGACGGTTCTTATTCGTTCTCGGATTAGCTTTATAGCTTACAATCAAAGCACGGTCAAACAACTCACGAGTCAATTCTCCAGTCCACCAAATTGCTGCATTATATAACGTACCACCACCAATACCAGTAGGCATATCAGGACTTATAGGTACATCTATAGAACCTCCACAATTGTACATTCCAGAATTCATCGAAGACCAAAATTCCATATTAGGACTATCAGGATCTACGTCTGCTACAATACAACGCCCTACATCACCATGCATTCCAGCACCATGAGCAGAAATTAATGAACCGTCACGTGCATCAATAACCTGACATCCATACCCCAATCCTTGTACTGCATATGTATTTTCTTCTTCAAAGGAAGCCACAATCTGCAAGCCATCACGATCTTTAATGAATTTACCCACATGCAAACAGTCTCCATGTCCATTTCCAGTGCACCAAAGTTCATTTCCATTGTCATCAATTGCAGCCTGTCCATAGAGAATTTCATCTTTTCCATCATTATCTAAGTCTGCTACACGAAAAGCATGAGAACACATTGCCAACCATTTTTCATCATGATCCTTGGTATCAAATTTCCAACGATTTTCCAGTTCCGATCCTTTTAGGTCAAAGGCCCAAACCTGCCAGTTCTTGTACACGCCACGAGTCACAATCAGACTAGGATTACTTGTTCTAGCACCAGTTGATGGATCAGGAATCCCATCTAAATAAGCAGCACCAATAAAGAAACGGTCCATACGGTTTCCATAATCATCGCCCCAATAATCCATCCAATACTCAGCACGTTCTACTTTAGAACCTTCACCTCCACGAGGAATATTATCTGTACGTGCTATTTCACGTCCATCATACCCACGACAAATTGAGATGTATTCAGGACCTTCAAAAATCAAGCCACAAGTAGTAGGAAGTTTTGCACCTGAAGCCCATCCGGCACCATTTAAATCACGAATACGATAATCATGAACTTTTCCATCTTCTCCTGTAATCATCTTTCCATCTGCAAACTGAGTACCTTCGGCAGAACGGAAAGCGATTTCACACAGTCCATCACCATCAAAATCGTACAATATATAAGAAGTATAATGAGAGCCCGAACGAATATTAACTCCCAAGTCAATACGCCAAAGGAAAGTTCCATCCAATTTATAGGCTTCCAATAAAGTAGTACCATTATGCCATCCCCCCTGATTAGCTCCATCATAAGGTTCACGCTTAATCACGATTTCCATTTCACCGTCACCATCCAATTCACCTACCTGAATATCATCAGCCACATAATAACCATTTTCAGGCAGCTCTATTGTAGAAGGGTTCGCATTCAATGTAATTTTACGATAATAAGTTTGAGCCATCTCTGGCGTAAAATCACACTCACAAATAGTTTCACTATTTCCAGATAATGTAACACGATAATGATTTGACTTTGTAACGTCTATATTTTCATCTAAAAAGCAAGTTGAATTAAACAATGCATCCACATTCAATTTTACTTCCTGCCCTCCATCTACCGATTTATAAATATCAAATGCCACATTAGATGGATCACTTTGCAATAATCGCCAGCTAACCAAAGCCCCATGTATAAAAGTAGTAGAATTAGCATCCGCATCAGGAGTAGGATCATAACTTACCCACATAGCCCGACCGTCTTTTACCACTTCAGAGGGAAGTGCAGGCAGTTCTTCTGTATCACCACTTCCTGGTTGCGGAGCCGGAGTTTCTTCATCCGAACATGCTGACAACGCAAAAAGACAGACAGCACCTAAGAAACTTGTAAATAGTCTTTTCATGATATCTTATATTTTTAAATATTTATACTTTTCCGGAATCCGGGACTTACCAGCCCGGATTCTGACTTAAATTAGGATTTTTCATTCTCTCGGATTGAGGTATCGGGAAGAGATACATCTTATCGTCCCACTGACGAGTATTTACCACTGTAGAATAAGAATAAGCAGTATTATCTCCTGTTTTTGAGATTTGCAGACCTTCTATATTTACAAAATATTTGTCAGCCTCTTTCCAACGACGTACATCCCAAAAACGATGTCCTTCAAAAGCAAGTTCCACCATACGTTCTTTTTTATAAGCCTCCCAAAACGCATCATTTGACATATTTAACGGGAAGGCAGGCATTCCTACTCCTTCACGTTCACGAGTCATACTAGCTGCCTGGCGAGCCGACATAGTAAACTCAGCATCCGTTGCATCCGCACTTCCCAAATAACGGAATACAGCTTCTGCATAATTCAAATAGAATTCTCCCAAACGATAAGTTATCCATGTATGATAAGCCGACTTATTAGTACTATTAGAACGAAGGTCAATGTCTCCCTGGCAATATTTTTTCAAATAATATCCAGTTGGGGTACCTCCGTTCAGAGGTTGTCCGTTTGCTCCTCCCTGGTAAGTATAAATCGGAGTTTCATTCCATGTAGGCCATCCTGTTTCCTCATTTACACAAATAGTCATTTTCAAACGTGGGTCACGGTCGTCATAAGGTTTTGCCGGGTCAAAAACACGACTTCCTTCTGCAGTCCATACTCCATCAACCAGACGAACAGGACAACCATCAGTTGTTTCATACGCATCAACCAAATTTTGTGTCGGACAATTTCCCCCATTTCCACCTTCAATTCCAACCGGATAATTATAAGACTCCATAGTACTGGACTCACGATTCGCGCGACGACCAAAAATTAATTCATCCGTAGCATTCTTATAGTTATTTTTATCCCACAAAGAGGCATAGTCACTAACCAGCTTCATGCCACGTTCATTTACACAATAATCCAATAATTCTTTATTCGCTGTAGCCGCACGATGCCATAATTCTGGATTATTATCTGTATTAAACAATGGACTTGCTGCATAAAGAGCCGCACGAGCTTTCAAGGCCAAAACTGTAGCTTTATTTACACGACCTGTTTCTGGAGATTCACTAGGTAATACCACATCTGCAGGAAGGTTGGCATAATCTTCAATTATCAGATCCTTTATATCATCACACTCTGAAATAATATAATCAAAAATATCTTTAGCCGGAGTACGACTCAATGTATTGCTCTCATCTGCACTCAAGAAATGATCGATGAACGGCACATCTCCATACTGACGCACCAGATTAAAGTAAAAATAGGCACGCAGAAAACGTACTTCATACTGATAGTTATTGTAACGGAACATCTGAGGTTTATAGTCTGCATTCTGCTCTAACTCTGGGAATGTCAATCCAACATACTTATCCAAAAACAGATTACAGTTTGAAATACCCGAATAACATGTACTCCAAGTTCCACTTTGAGCATTAGTCGGACTCCATGAGCCATTATAAAATGTCTCAATAGAATTTCCTGTATATGCATACTGTGACTCATCAGTAGCCGATCCTAATATTGCTCCAGAATAATTACCAAAATCAGTATCCAAATCCAGGTAAATAGTGGTAATCAGACCTCCAACATTACTAAAATTCAGCTTCACAAAATCTTCATCATAATTATTATATTCATGGTAGTTCATTTGGTCTGAGCACGAAGCCAATGCTCCCATACACAACATACCATAGACAATTTTTCTAAGTTTCATTCTTCGTTTCTTTTAAGATTAAAAACCTACTTTCAAACCTACAATCAGACTCTTGTTCAATGGGTTTGTCGCTCCATAAGATTCAGGGTCTAACACATCAATCTTATCAAAGCACAGCAAATCAACTCCTCGTACATACAATCTTGCATCGCCGATGAATTTTGTTTTCTGCAACCATGATTTAGGGAAATTATAATAAACTTCAATATTGCGGAGTTTCAAGAAGGAACGATCTGCCAACCACACTGTATTTGTCTGGTAGTTGTTCGTATTGCTCTGAGTACTCAATCGAGGATATTTTGCATCTTGATTATCAGGAGTCCAACGATTTTCATAATAATGAGTAGAAAGCGTAGTTGTGCTCAGCAAAGGCCAGAACATACTCTTCGTATTCAAGATGGCAGAATAACGGCCTGTTCCCTGGAACTGGGCGTCAAATCCAAGTCCTTTCCATTCCGCTCCCAAATGGAACGTATAATAAATTTCCGGAGCGACTGTGCTATAACCGATAGCCGTCACGTCATTGCTGTCGATTATTTTATCTCCATTCACATCACGATACTTAATATCTCCCGGATAGACCGTTCCGAAGCTTTGAGGCAGACTGTTGGCTATATCATCTGCGTCTTTAAAGAAACCTACAGCTTCCAGACCATAAACCTGGTTCAACGAGTGGCCGGTCTGTACAAGATTATCGTACATTCTAGGTTCCTCCAGTTGTTCCTTAATCTCATTCCGGTTCCAGTTGAAGCTACCTCCAGCATTCAGCACCACATCTCCCACACGCTTCGTGTAATCAAGGCTGAACTCGCCGCCCCAACTGTCTACCACACCGGCGTTCTCATACGGAGGAGTCTGTCCCAAGACAGCCGTGTACTTACCTTCGGAAGAAACCCAGATGTTGTTTCTACGCTGATAATATGCGTCTACCGAAAGATTCAACCCTTTAAACAACGTGGCGTCTACACCGACATTGTATTTATATCCTTTCTCATGCGTATAATTCGTACTTGCCAAACGGCCGAGTTCTGTCGTACCGAATGAAGAATCATACGCACTATTGAACATATAGCGCGTACCTGTTGTGGTATAAATCTGGTCCCAGTAATCATACACATCACTGGCCGGCAGATAATCCGCATTGATAATGCCGAATGAAGCACGAAGTTTCAAGAAATCAATCCATGACACATTGTTCATAAAATTTTCTTCCGAAAGCACCCATGCCGCCGACACTGTAGGAGAAAACGCCCATTTATGACCGGGAGCAAGCAGACTGGAGCCGGAGCCTACCAACGCCAAGTCAAGGAAATAACGCTTGTCATATCCATAATGAGTAAACCATGACACATTCTGGCGATAAATGGTTGTATTCAAGCCGTATGAATCACGGTACTCATATTCCCACTTCAATTGAGAATACACATCGTGTGTATCCGCAAAGTTCCGGTTATAGCTAAATCCACCAGAGAAGTTGAACTGGCGTGTCCAGTTATTTATGCTTCCGTCTTTTCCCATTTCTGTAGGCTCACCTCCAGTTGTATGCGTATACAAAGGTCCTGTCAAATCAGTATAAGTCACCGTATATCCGCCATAAGTATAAGCCTGGCTATGGTCTTCCCATATAGAAGAATAGTTATCATAAGCCAATCTGAAATTGAATCCCAAACCTTCTGTAACAGCCGACAAGTCTTGTTCCAAGGTCAGGTCCGCAAACAAGCTTCTCGTATGACCTTTTGAATATGCCGCTCCCTGAGATTGAGCCACCGGATTCTGGGTTCCCAACCAAGTGGTATTGTTTCCTCCCCATAAGCCGTCCTCATCCTTTACAGGAAAAGCGGCTGCCGGCAGGGTATAAATCATATCCCACAGATTGGCAGAAGCACCCGGACGGAGAGATTCCGACAATGTACCCAAAATATTCACTTTCAGTTTTGTAGTACTGCTTACATCAATATCCATATTGGTACGCAGATTGGCACGCGAATACTTGTTCTGGGTAGAATAGCCTTCGTTCATATTGCCTTCTTTCACGAAACCTCTGTCTGTCACCAGGTCAAGCATAGAATAGTAACGGAACTTAGAACCACCTCCGCGAAATTCAATCGTATACTTGTTGGAAATGCCCGAATTCTTGAAAGTCTCATCAAGCCAGTTTACATTCGGATACAAATAAGGGAAGTCTCCATTACGGAAATACTCCACTTCCTTATCCGCATAACGGGGAGACAAACCTTCATACCTGCGTGCCTCATTATAAGCCTGCGCATAAGTGGCCGCATCCACAAACTCCGGCTTCCGGTCCATGAAATTATTTACATGGTCATAAGTAAACTTGATTTCTTTGGAATTATACTTACCGCGTTTGGTCGTAATCAGGATAGCCCCATTAATTCCTTTATACCCATACAAAGCTACAGCGGCCGCATCTTTCAAAACGGATACAGATTCCACTTCCTCCGGGCTAAGCAGGCTCATGTCTCTTTCCAGACCATCAACCAATATCAACGGATTGCTGCTGGAAAGACTCTGAAGTCCTCTGATATAAAAAGTAGGTTCCACATCCGCATAATTTCCCGAATTTTGCAAGACCATCATACCCATTCCCTGCCCTAACAGAGAATTAGACATGTTTTTAGCACTACGCTTATCAAAGTCTTCATTATAAATGGTAGAAACGGCTGCCGTAGACTCGGCACGGGTAAAAACACGTCCGGCGCCCACGTCGACAGACTGCCCCGCGTAATTCAGTACGACCTTCACCAGCGACTTTCCGTCCGCCTTTACCGTAGTCGTACCTTTATCTACTGACACAATATTCAATTGCTGTCCGGCAGAAGCTTCTATGGAAAATTTTCCATCCTTATCTGTCTCAACTCTTGTTTCCGGCATCCCTTTCACCATGACAGAAGCACCATAAACCGGATGCCCCCACTTGTCGACAACCATTCCTCTGACATTGTTGTCCGTGTCCTGAGCACCAGCAGGAACAGCCAGCAAGGCCAGGCATGCCCACATCAGATTCTTATATTTTTTCATAAAGCTATTATCAAAAATCTATTACTTATACTTTTATAAATTACCAGCCAGGATTCTGAACCAGTCCGTATCCCTTGTTTATTTCCGTTTGAGGGAACGGTGACAAATACCATTTGGTGTCAAAACCATAATCCCACCAGTAACGACGGATATTGTGCAACGTAAATCTTTCATAGTCAAAATGAACGGGCTGGGGAGCTCCTTGATTCTGGTCACCTTCAAACCATTTCGTCTCTATACGGTTTCCTTTCTCATCCAGACGGTAAATCAACAGTCCGTGCAGCTCTTTTTCAAACCGGTCCGCACGTTTATACCGAATCAAATCAAAGAAACGTGCGTCTTCCATACCAAGCTCACACACACGCTCACGCAGCAATTCTTCCAACAAGTTTTCCTTGTTTGAAGTCAGGTTCTTTTCCGGATTACAATCTTCCAGCTTGCCAAGGCCTACACGTTCGCGCACCTTATTTATCCAGGTCAACGCACCCGCATTGTCCCCTTTTGCCTGAAGCAATGCTTCCGCATAAGTGAGATAAATATCCGACAGACGCAAAGTCACCCACTGGCAATACTGACGCTGATATTCCGTACCGATATAATACTTCATATTGTCATAGCCAGTAGCAAAACGCATGGTCTCATCCCGTGAGTTGTTTCCGGCATCATAACCGCCTACCCACAGTTCGTATGGCTGTCCGGACATCAACCCGGCATTGTTCGACCAGTCCAGCATCTTGGGCAATCCGTTCACTATCACTGTCTCATACAAACGAGGGTCACGGGTCAATTCCAGGTTATTGTCGGCCAAAGTACCTTTCGCGAACATTTCATCCAGCTTGCCTTCTGCCTCTGTTTCCTCCCAATTGAACGGTTTACCGTCGGCCCACGGGAACATTTCCACATATTCTTGTGTAGGCGTATAAGAGTTACGTCCCAAATCGCTCCAATTATGCCAGAAATAAGTACTGGAATTAAAAGCGTCTCCCATCTGAACCCTGACAGAATGAATGACTTCCTTACTTCCTTGATAAAGGTACCCCATACGGTAGGCATAACGGTAACCGGCCGGTGTGTTATTGACAGACTGGTTCAATTCATAATAACCATTTGCCTGCAATGCGTTCATGAAGTCTTCGCAAGCCTTCAGGCAGTTTTCCCACAATTCCGGACGATAACCTCCGTACCATACCAGATGCTGCTGTTCCGCTTCTGAGGCACCGCCCGCATAACCCTGATTGTCATTGAACAAAGGAGAAGCGGCAAACTGCCAGATTTTACACTTCAACGCCATAGCACCTGCCTTGGTCCAGCGTCCGGTATAGGTGGAACTTCCGTCGGCACCGGGACCGTATGCCCAGGGCAAAGCCCCGGAATCAATGGCCTCATCCAACATCTTAATCATGTAGTTCACTGTTTCTTCTACCGTGGCACGCGGACATTCGTAGCTGGACTCATTTCCTTCAAAAGAGGCATAAAGCAAAGGAAGCCCCCCGTAATGACGGAACATGTCAAAGTAACGCACGGCTATCAAGCATTTGGCCTCCGCAATCATACGCGCCTTTTCATTGGCATCCAGATTGGGCACATCGTCGATGTGTTCCATCAGCAGCCAGCACCAGCGCACTACTTCCCACACCTTTTCATCGTTATAACAGAACTTATCCTGACGGCGGCTGTAATTGGCCGTATGGATACCGCTGTAATACTGCGAATAAAGCTGCGCGTCACGCCAGTGCAACTGCCAGCAGTCTGTCAAAGCCTCTACCTTACCGCAATACGGGCTGCTGGACACCGGCAAGGAAGTATCATCCTTATAAGGCAATCCATAATACTGACGACCATAAATTGAATTCAGAAACTGCTGGGTATAGACCGCGCTGCTGAATACCGTATCCACTGTGGCGGTACCACCCGGAGCCTTATCCAGGAATGAATTTCCGAATTTCATATCGTCCACACATGACGTGGCAATCAGATTAGCCGCCACACATGCGCCGAACAAAAGTTTATATCCTAATTTCATATTTTCTATCTTTAATTGTTTAGAATCCAAGTTTCAAACTCAATGTATATGTCTTAGACAATGGATAAGAAGGCGCATTGGAGGCCCTGGTTTCCGGATCGCCCCACAAATACGGGGTCAGTGTCCACAAGTTATAGCCGCTAAAAGCCAACTGGAACGTGTTCAATCCCAGTTTCTTCATCACCGGAAGATTAAAATTATAAGCCACCTGCAAGGTCTTCAAACGCAAGTACTTGGAGTCCTGTTCATACAATGTGGAAGTAGCGTAGTTATTGTCACGGTTCACAAATGTGGCACGAGGATACTTGGAACTTTGCGACGGGTTGTCTTCCGTCCATGTGTTGTCCAGATGGTAAGCCAGCAAACCTCCCTGAGAAGCGTCGGCCGATGAGAAGAAAGGCTGGCGGAACACATCGGAAATCATACGGCTCACGTTCCATGCGCCCGTCCACTGCGTGCTCACTTCCCAGTTCTTCCAACTGAAACCCAAGGTCAGACCGGCCATGTATTCCGGGTCGTCCGTATAACCATAGTCATAACTCATATCATTGGTATCAATCTTACGGTCACCGTTCAAGTCCACATAGACGGCATCTCCGTTGCGCAAGGTCTGAATCTGTTCCGGATACGGACGGTTGAACGTCTGCTCATACAGTTCGGGAGTCTGCTCATCGTAGTAACGGAAGAACACATACTGCGAACGTGCGCCGATACGATGTCCTTTGGTGTACTGATAATCATAGCTTTGAGGCGCCTGCTTGTCTTCCAGAATCTCATTCTGGTTATAAGAGAGGTTAAAAGTAGCCCAATAACGGAAGTTATCGCCAATCTTGTCGTTCCAGTTCAAGGACAGTTCCCATCCCCAGCTCTCCACTTCTCCCAGGTTGGCGTAAGGCACGGTGAAGCCCAGCAGCCCCGGAGCCGTTCCGTCAATCAGCAGAATGTCTTTACGGTGCTCACGGTAATAGTCCACCGAAGTACGGAGACGGTCGTCAAAGAAATTCATGTCGACACCATAGTTTTGTTTCAAGGCTGTTTCCCAACCCACATCGGCATTGTTCTTGGCGGTTTCTCTTGCTCCCAGACTGACTGTACTGTTTTCAATACCAAAGCTGTATCCGTATCCGCCGTTACGGTTAGGCAGACTGCCGTTATTCACTTCATACGGGTCGGCCAGGTAAAGGAAACGGAGGTTCAGGTCGCTCGGCTTGTCGTTACCTACCAGACCCAGACTGGCACGCAGTTTCAGGAATGTCATCCACGGCTTCAGCGGCTGGAACCATTTTTCCTCACTCATAATCCATCCCACAGAACCTGCCGGGAAGGTACCGAAGCGGCGTTCCGGCGCAAAGTTCTCGGAACCGTTGTAACCGATGTTGAACTCGGCCATGTAACGGTTTTTCCAGTCGTAGGTCACACGTCCTACCAGACCTACATACCCACGGGGAATGTCACGGTATTGAGAGCTACTGCTGCCAAAGTAATACTGCTTGGACTGGTTGTACAACAGCAAGGCCGTCACATTATGGTCGCCGAAAGAACGGGCATAGTTCAAGCTGGCCTCCATGTACCAGTCACGCGACTTGCCGGTGCTGTAAGAATAACTTACATCCGTATTCTCGCCTGCCTTACGGTAAGCCAGACTTCCGTCTTCCTGCAACACGGGAGTATAAGTGGCTACGGCACCACCCGTACCGGTCTTTGTCACTACGAAACCACTGTTGTAAGAACCTTTCAACTTGACAGAAAGTCCCTTCGTAATGAAATCCAGTTTCTGGTCGAGCATCAGGTCGGCCGTCAGTTTGTTATTGCTGACCCTATCAAAACCGGCACCATAGTATGCCATACCATTACCTCCGGTAAAAGGAAGTCTTTCGTCACTGTAATCGGTAGCTGTGGTAATAAACTTTCCGTCTACAATACCCGGACTGGAGAACGGAGTGGCATAGTACATGTTCTTAATCATACCGGATGTTCCCTGGCTGGTATGAGGCTTGCTGTTATTATCTACATTACCTGCCACGTTGAACGACAAAAGTGTCGACTTGGTGACGTTAATATCAAAGTTCGCACGATAGTTGAAACGCTTGTAAGAATAACTTACATCATACGGCAGATTGAAACTGTTGAACAGACCGTCCTGCGTATAAGCTCCGGCCGAAATGAAATAACGCACCTTGTCCGTACCGCCCGACACACTCATGTTATGCTGGCTCTGCAACGCCGCGCTTTTCATGATGTAATCGGCCCAACGGGTATCCGGGAAACGTATAGGGTCGGAATGGGTACGGAATTTCTCCACAATCGTCGGCGAGAAAACCTCGTCTTGTCCGTCATTCTTCATCAACTGGTTATAGAAAGTGGCATACTGATACGAATTGGCCTGTTCCACCATCTTTGTCGGCTGAAGGATACTGGCAGAAGTAGAGAACGAAATTTTCGGCTTTCCTTCCTTACCGCGCTTGGTAGTAATCAAGATAACACCATTCGCACCACGGATACCAAACACCGCCGTAGCGGAAGCGTCCTTCAACACGGTCACGCTCTCGATTTCGTTCGGGTCAATGTCCGTCATGCTTCGTTCCACTCCGTCCACCTGAATCAGCGGAGAAGAATCACCGAAAGTAGCTTTACCACGCACCAGAATGTCGGCCGCATCCGCACCCGGCTCACCGGAATACTGCACCGTGGTCAAACCGGTCATCTGACCGCCCAGCACATTAGTGACCGAACTTACCGGCGTACGCATCAGTTCTTCCGAACCGACACTGGAGATAGCTCCAGTCACACTTACCTTTTTCTGCACACCGTAAGCTACCACCTGCACTTCGCCCAGCATGGTAGAATTGTCGGACAATGTTACTTTCATGTCAGCTTTTGCCGGAACGGTTACCGAATTATAACCGATGAACGAGATAGTCAGTTTCTGTCCCGGTTTGGCATTAATCATAAACACTCCATCAATATCTGTAATAGTACCGGTTGTGGTACCTTCAATGATGACATTCGCACCGATAACGGGTTCACCATTGCTGTCGACGACCGTTCCCTTGATATTGCCCTGCTGCTGAGTAGCCTCTACAGCCGCATATGCCTTTTCTCCTAAAAGCGGAGAGACAGCTACAGCCGAAAGAAGCATCGCCATGGGGAGAGCGGTTCTTTTTATATAATTCTTTTTCGTATTCATATTACCGTTTTACATTTTTGATTTTAAAAAGCTAACATCATGCGGAAACGTCCAGCTTTACTACCTTCATTACGACGACCGTAAATAGCACTTTCAGTCGTTATATTATGTTTATCCACTAGTTCCTTATTAGTTGCATGTTCATTCGAAGTCCAATAAGCATTTACAGATTTATGAGCTCCATCAGTTCCTACCTCTCCTGAAATAAGTTCTAAACCTTTAACTGCTACTATTTTTCGATTAATTATAGTCAATCCTTTTGCAACCTCATCAAACTCAGTCATTGATGGAAGAAACCAACAGCTTGAAGATGAAGGAGAACTTACCTGCTCTCTATACGAGTTTATATATTGTAATGCATTATTACAATTATTCAAACTTGGAGACATCTCCAATAATATTGTATTATTATACCCTAACATACCAGGTATACGCTCTGATTCTCTAACTAAATTAGAAACAAATTTTCCATTCCATTCATCATCACTTTCAAACCATGTTCCAAAATACCCTGAACGTTCAGTTGAGAAAGTTACTGTATTATTATCCTGTGTTGCATTTTTTAATGCTATAACTAATCCATGACAACAATTTGGATAATCACGCTTTAAAGCATCTTGTTCTTCTGAATATGTTTCTGGTAATACTACAGAAGGCTGAGGATTGCCCACATAACATACAACACCTATCGCATTGTCTGGAACCGTTGTAGCATCTACACTTACCAGATTACCGTCCGCACAGAGGTAATCACCAATCTGCAATGTATAATCCAGCTTATTAGCATCATTAATAGTATACATTTTAGCCTTACCACTAGCCAGACTTCCTGCAGCACTAAATGACATTTCTTTGGCTCCCTGATAAGTACCAGAAATAGAATACTCAGCTTCAGGCTTTACCAAAGCCATATAAGTACCACTAGCAGCATCGTAATATGGTGTTGTTTTCACATCATTTATAAACAGCTCTTTAGGAGCTACATTCAAACTATAATCATCCAAACCTCCATTCGTGAAATCATAGACCAGATTAGGCATTTTCAACACAGCTAAAGCCATGCGATGTTCCATTGAAAAGGTTACCTTACCTTGCAAACGCCCATCTTCTGCCTTACCTGCACTTGTCATTAAATCACTTTTTGTATACTTTGCACTTCCCTGATCAGCTGCAATTTCCCAATTACCAACAAATTCCGCAAACGGATCTTCTGCAGCAGGATCAAACGCCACATTCTCCTGATATGGATAATAAGCATAAAATGTGATATTTTTGAAACGCTCACTATCATACTCTATAGGATTTCCATCCAAATCCCATACCCCCTTTTCATTAAGAGTAAATTTGCGATTGGAAATTCCATCTACCAGTTGACCATTTTCTACACCATACATTCCAATAGCGTCCCCTTTTACGAAAGTTGTTTTAAAATTTTCGTCTATGGCACGTCCATCCGATATCCCTTGAAAGCCCATATCGGAAACACTAATCTGAAAAGTCTGTGTTGTAGAACCATTTCCCAAGCTTTCTTCCTTCGTGCAGCTTGTAAAAGCAAGCAGACCAGCCAAAGCACATATTGAAAGATTATTATAAATTTTCATCTCTTATTCATTTTAATATATGAACCTATAATTATTTTACCACTGGGACAATTTCTTCATTTTCCATTTCACCCCATTCAGATCCATTCACATATGCTTCAGTACCTAAAGCTTTCGCATCAGGAGTTTCTTCTTTATTTACTTCTGTCCAAGGGTTAATATCAGTACCTGAAATTTCCAAAACTGTAGGATCGGCTGTCATATAGTCATTGGCAGTCAACGTATAATTATAAGAATATCCTGATTTCAATTCAGGCCAATCAGTAGTAGGCAACTCCAAGTAATAATAAATCCGTCGACCATCTGCTGTAGTCATAGCAGCTTCAATCTCCAATCCTTCTGCACTTATCGTTTGAGGCAATAAATAAGCCGTAAAAGTATAATCATTATCAGCTGTCAGCATTTGTCTCAAATCCCCCAATGCTGCATCTTCAGTTACAGCTGCGACACCAGTCGTAGTATCGAATGTACCTTTCAGCTTCATTCCAACCAAATAACATTCAATGCTAGTCAAGGTTACAGGATTGCCATCAGGATCTGTTCCAGGAACAAACTTTAAGTTCACCCGGCTCATCACATGGTTAAAATTCAAATGCACATTGGGTTCAGCCTTAGTAGCTTTAGTTGCTGCATATAAATAATCATATTTAACACGTTCTTCTGCATTAGCCTGATTATCGCTAGTAATCTCTACATTCTGAACAGGAGGAGTCGTTCCTTCTTCCCCCATACAAGGATAATAAGCTGTTACATCATATTCTTCATTCCCCAATAACCAAATCTCATCAAATGCATTAATAGAGGTAAAAGAATTATCACTTGCATTGTAACGATAAAATACATTGCGCTGTGTAGGACCACAAGAAATACTCACTTCATCACCATCATCCCAAGTCACGCCTGTAACACGAGATACATCTTGAGCATTCTGTTCATTAATTGATGCGCTAAAGGTAACTTTCGCACCTTCCTCACCAGCAAATTTCACTTGGGCGTCCTGTTTACACCCTGTCAATAGGAAAGCGGCAAACATTGCCATAAAACTAATGTTTTTCATACATACATTTTTAATAAAATTGTTAATTACATTTTTTGTTTATATACACTTCTTCTACTATTTCGTCTATATTTAAGGTTTCTATTTTTGATTTGCATTGCAATATTATAGATTAATTAAATATATATATAATTAGAATTGTACAAATACATGGAAAATTGTACAGAAATGCCTTTTAAGGTGTTCTAAAAGAGATTATACAATAAATTTTAATCCTGAAAGTTCCAATAGTAAGATACAGTTTATATACTTTTTCAATTCTCTAAAAAGCACATAAGTATCCTCAATCTATTCATAAGTAATCATATTATTCGAAAAACAAATTCCAGACATGTGTAATTCTTAATAAAAAAAATCAGAACTAAAAAATACAGAAGAATATGACATAATAGAATTATAGAAAAAAGAAAAACGTCTAATGAAAAAAATCAAAGAACTTTTTATGACCTCACCATCGATAAAACACACTTTTAATTATCACTTAAAAAAGTGTGTAAACATCTTTGAAAAAGAACGTCCTTGCATTTTGTTTTAAACGCAAAGACGTTTTATCCCAAACGCACTTGCGTTTCACTTAAAACGTACTTACGTTTGAATTCAAACGCACTTGCGTTTTTTACCCCCTTCCAGAACCCCACAGAAGCTACTTTCTGCACTTTTTTGAATCATTATGCATATTTTTTTTACAAAACGCTTGCATATTCAAAAATAAGTCGTACCTTTGCACCCGTGATTGAGAAACACCTCAACACAAAGTCAGGATGGCCCGTTCGTCTATCGGTTAGGACGCAAGATTTTCATTCTTGAAAGGGGGGTTCGATTCCCCCACGGGCTACGAAAAAAAATAACGCACACGGTACTCCGGTGCAAGAGGATGGCCCGTTCGTCTATCGGTTAGGACGCAAGATTTTCATTCTTGAAAGGGGGGTTCGATTCCCCCACGGGCTACGAAAAAAGGTCTGAACTTTCGTTCAGACCTTTTCTTTTATACTCTACTCTGATTCTATCAGAAGATTACACCCAGACGGAAACCAGCATGATTCTGCCCCTCAATGTCGCAAGTCAATGTCTGCGTCTTGTTCGTAGCATAACTGTAGTAGCCGGCTACATGGAATCCCCATTTCTTTCCTGTCGGATAAATTTTCAGACCGATTTCCGGAGAAACATAAAATCCCCATGATTTGTCGTACACACCTCCGCTACCAAAATAAGTGGTATTACGGGCAAACATAGCACCTGCCTTCACTCCGATGTAAGGCTTTACATAACGGTTGGTAGAGAGATTATATGACCCCATCACACCAAACGGCACTTGAAACGCCGAACGCTGCTGATCGGTAGTGAGTGACTCCGTAGGTGACAATGACAACGTCTGACGTCCCACATACTTATGATTGGTATGGAAAGAAGCAAAGACTCCAGCTTCCCAACGAGGCGTAAACTGATAGCCCAACTCATAGCTCATTCCCCATCCGCTCAACTTATCTGCAAAATCAGTGGAAAAAGGTGCATTCATCTGCCAGTCCACCTTCAAAGTAGTCTTGCTGATATCGTATTGCGAAAATCCTTTTACAGCCACTCCCAGACACATAAAGGCCAGCAGTGTCATCTTTTTCAATATATTTATCTTCATTTCAAATTCCTCCTCTAATTAATTAACCGATTTGATATAAGGTGACTGCTCAAAAGCCTGTACCACCGAATTCTGCAACATCATCTGATTAAACTGTCCGCTGTACTGGAATCCTGATGCGCTGGCATACCACACCACCGGAAGATTTTTCTGTGTGCCGTCCTCATCGGCAGTCAGGTCGACCATCTCCATCACCAAGGTATTGGTATTATAGGAATAGGACACAGGATACGGATAATACCATCCGGACCAAGGACCCCAGAAACCATAATCCCACCAGCCGCCCCAATAGCCACCGGTAATGACCTGAGTTGTCTGAGCCACGTAGGAAAGCTGCAAGCCCACATTGGCTTCTTCCTTCTTTTCCGGATCAAGGATACGGGTGTATCCGCGTGCATCCATTTCTGCGGCAACCTTATTAATAATCGCCTTTGCATTTTCATCCTTCCAGTAGGTAGCCCGATGACCACCTGCCTCTAAAATACTGTCAGGCAAGAAATACGTTTTATAACCACCAAAGTCGGCATCCTTGTCATAATCGGTGTAGACCACCAGATCCGCGTCCAACTGATTCATGTCAGGGTCTTTCTCACAAGCCGACAACCCCAACAACAGACACGCAAAAAACAACATCTTTCTCATAATTCATCTTGTTTTATCAAATTGAACGTCCTTTAAATACTGAGCTCTTGAAAGCCGGAAGTATCACCCCATTTAGGGTCAGACGATTGGAATTAAAATTCGGAGTAATGGTAACCGTAGCATTATTCGTTCCCTTCGGCATGCTGATGTCCAGACGAGCCGAAATGCCGACACCCATTACATTCATGGATAAATAGAGCGTCCCCCTCTTGTCAGTCCTCATCTCATAAGAAGAGACCTTTCCATTTACCGTTACGCCTCCCAGTCCGTTAGGACCTGCCGCCGGAATATTGAAAGCCACCTGCACCACTGCATCTTCTCCATCTACAGACACAAAGTTGGTATTCGATGTGACGTAAGCCGTCTGCCCATACTTGAACACCACCTGGTCTGCTTCAAGGGTAAACTTCTTTGCATTGATAGCTTCCACTGCTTCTGCATGCTGGATACTGTCTATTTTCTCTTGAAGAGCTTTCTTTTCTTCTTTGGTCAACTCAACTTCTTGAGCCTGAATATGTCCGACCATCAAGGCCAGTGCGCATATCAGAATTGATACCATCTTTTTCATAAATCTATGTCTTTAATTGATTACATACTATAAACAACGAATTCAGCGTTTTGCTGCATAATTCTTGTTTAAAAAAGTATAATGTATTTCCCCCTTTTCAAATAAAATTGTTATCTTTAGAATATATAAAGAAAAAATCTATTCATAACCTTTAAAAAACCGTACCATGACACACATCAGCGAAATAACCTTATTGATTGCCGTCATTGCACTGGCCCTCTGGCCGGTCGTATTGTTCGCCCTGCGCTTCTTGCGCGAGCGTCAGAAACGGTTGGAATACATTGAAAGAATGACAAAAGACGAACAGGACGAAGTCACGACAAAAGACCTTGTCATCAGCGTACTGAAGAAAATAGGCTGCCAGCCTAAGGTGAATGAAGAAAATCACATCACCTTTAAATATCAGGGAGACGATTTCTATATTGCGGCAGAAGAAGAGAACCGATTTATCATGATCTGGAATCCATGGTGGGGCTCCATCAATGCCGACAACGAAGCGCTTCCTTATCTGAAAGAGATTATCAATTTGGCCAATGTAAACTCACTGGTCACTACCGTCTATATGGCGGACGAGGATGAGAAGACCATCGGACTACACTCCCGTTGCCACACGTTCTTCTCTCCCAGAGAAGGAGAGCTGGAAGAACACATGAAAATGCTGCTGGACTATTTCTTTGACATGCACAATGTGATAAAGGACAACATGAACCAGTTAGGCCAGGCAGCCATCAACGAGGAAGAGAAAAAAGAACGCGTAAAAGTAAAAGGTTTTTCCGCCTATAAGGACAACACCATGCCTATTGAGGCGAAGAAAGAGGAAGAGAAGAAAGAGTAGGTTCTTCGTCGTGCTTCCGTATACTGAATTCACAGCCGCAATACTGCTGGTTATAGAAATTATATTCCTTGATAATGGCTATACGACGCTCACTCAAGCCCCCCCTGCGCCAGTTCTGTTCCCACCAGGTTACGTCGGGATAAGCAGCTACAGCCCAATGTCCTGCTTCATTAATCTGCTCCAGGCTTTTCCAGCGAGAGGAAGCTAACGTGGTCGTGATGACTGAGAAACCGTGTTCATGTGCATAACGGGCCGTATCGGCCAGACGCATTTTAAAGCATTTCAGGCAACGCCCTCCGCGCTCCGGTTCGTTTTCAAGTCCGGCCACCGTACAACGCCAGAATGCATGGTCATAATCTGCATCCACAATATCCAAGCCCAACGACTGGGCATAGCGGGTACACTCGTCCTTACGGATATTGTATTCCTCCAACGGATAGATATTCGGATTACAATAATAGATAGTAGGGCGTATGCCATGATTCAACAGACATTCGATAATGGCCGATGAACACGGTGCGCAACAGGTGTGCAACAAGACTTTGTCGGATCCACCCGGTACTTCCAATTCAAATTTCTTCTTTTTCATCCTTTCACTCACCTTTATTCACACGAATCAGACACTCCCTCCGCATAAGAAGCAAACAAGGGTTGCAACAGTTCCGGTATATCTATCCCCTGCTCGCGTATTCCCTTCAGGCAGCTATGCGCTTCTTTTGTCAGAGAGAAATACATTTGCCGCTTGTCTTTCTCGCCCAAGGCACGCACCAACAGATTCCGCTCTTCCACCGCACGAATCACCTTGGAGGCATGCGAAGGAGTCAGCCCCGTACGCTCTACAATCGTGCTGGCCGCTACCCGTTCCTTACCGATGGCACATAACACCATAGCTTCGTTCAGCGACACTCCATGCGACTGCATCAAACGGGATTCAAGTTCAGAGAGAGCTCGAAAGAGCTCTCTCATCACACAGATACATTTTATTTTTTCCATACTTAAATAAACAGATTTACATTGGCTTCCTCAGCACGGTCCATATAGGTCGCTACCCCACCGATGGTGACGTTGTCCAGCAGCTCTTCCTTTTTCACGCCCATTACGTCCATCGACATCTGGCAGGCAATGAATTCTACTCCATTATCAATGGCCTGCTGGCGAAGTGATTCCAACGAATCGATTCCCTTACGGTTCATAATGTAACGCATCATCTTCGTACCCATACCTCCCATGTTCATCTTTGAAAGCTTGAGTTTCCGAGAGCTGGAAGGCAACATCATGCCGAACATTTTTCCAAAAATATCCTTCTGTACCGACGGTTTCCGTTCCTTCTTGATGGCATTCAGTCCCCAGAAGGTAAAGAAGATGGTCACTTTCTTGCCCGTAGCCGCCGCACCGTTAGCCAGCACAAAGGTAGCCAAAGTTTTGTCAAGGTCATCACTGAAAAGGATGAAAGTTTTTCCCTTCTCTCCCACGTCCTGACGGGAAGCCTCTATGGCACAAGGAGTCGCTTTCTCTACCACTACCTTATAGATTCCTCCTTCCGACTTTGAGGAAAGGAAGCGGTTTCCGGTAGTACGGCACCATGCTTCTGCGTCTCTCGGAAATCCGGCATCCGTAGCATGAATTTCCATCTGCTCACCGGCTTTCAGTTCCTCCATCCCTTTTTTCAAACGCAAGATAGGGCCAGGACACTGTATGCCACAGGCATCTACTACATGTACCTTTTTGCAGTCCGAACTTCCTTCAGCCGTTTCACACGAGCAGGCTACGGCACATGTTTCTTCCGGCTGGCAAACCGGAGTAACCGCTGCATTGTAGGTCTTGATACCACCTATCAGGTTACGCACATCCTTATAACCGTTTTCTTTCAGAATGTTAGAGGCCAGATAACCGCGCAAGCCGACTCCGCAGTACAAGAAGACTGGTTTGTCCGATGGAATTTCCTTCATCCGTGAACGCATCTCATCCAAAGGCACGTTCACCGCTCCAGAAATGTGCCCCAGTTCATATTCGTCTTTTGTCCGCACATCCACCAAGGTCACTTTAGTCAAATCGGCCTGCTGCAACTCTCTCCAATAAAGAGGAGTCATCTTGCCGTTCAAGATATTTCCAGCCACATAACCCGACACTGCTACCGGATCTTTAGCTGAAGAGAAAGGAGGTGCGTAGGCATGTTCCAGTTGCATCAAATCATATACGGTTCCTTTCTGCTTGATGACCAGTGCATATTCATCAATGCGCTTATCCACTCCATTGTATCCCACAATCTGTGCCCCATACAAACGACCGCCTTCAGGAGAGAAAGTAATCTTGATGTCCATCTGCAGGGAACCGGGATAGTAGCCGGCATGCGAACCAGAGTGAATGGTTGCCGACAGATAAGGCATACCAAAAGCTTTCAGACGCTTGGCCGGAAGTCCCGTAGAAGCCACAGTCAAGTCAAATACTTTCGCTATGGCAGTCCCGATAGAGCCTTCATATTTCACCCGGTTGCCAAATGTCATGTTGTCGGCTACGATACGTGCCTGACGATTGGCCGGTCCGGCCAGGAAGTTCAACCACGGCTTACCGGTAATCGGATGCGGATATTCAATGGCATCACCTACGGCATACACCGACTCATCGGAAGTCTGCAGGTATTCATTTACATAAATACCCTTCATTTCTCCTAACTTCAGTCCGGCTTCTACAGCCAGACGAGTTTCTGCCCGTACACCGATAGAAAGAATAACCAGCTGAGCTTCCGCCTGTAACCCCGACTGGAATTTGACTCTCAGTCCGGAATCGGTCTTTTCAAAGGCTTCCACTGCCTGTTTCAGATACAGTTTGACCCCCTTCTGTTGCAGATGACCGTGCACCAGCGCTGCCATAGAGAAATCGATCGGTCCCATCACCTGATCTGCCATCTCTACTACAGCCACCTCAATACCGGCATGATGAAGGTTCTCAGCCATTTCCAACCCGATAAAACCACCTCCAACAATCACCGCTTTCTTTATCTCATGACTCTGCATATAAGCCTTGATGCGGTCTGTATCTGCCACATTTCTCAGGGTAAAGATTCCTTCATTATCGATTCCCGGCAAAGGAGGACGCACTGGCGATGCCCCCGGTGAAAGCAGCAATTTATCGTATGTTTCAGTATATTCTTTTCCGTCCGAAGTGCGTACCTTCACTTCTTTACGGGCAGTATCAATTGCCATAACCTCCGAACGTACCCGCACATCGATGCGGAAACGAGTGGAGAATGCTTCCGGAGTCTGTACAAACAAGCGGTCGCGCTCCTGAATTACCCCGCCTATATAATAAGGTAAACCACAATTGGCATAAGAGATATATTCTCCACGCTCAAACAAAATGATTTCAGCCTTTTCCGTGTTTCTCCGAATACGGGCAGCCGCAGTGGCTCCACCTGCTACCCCACCAACAATTACACACTTCATAACTATTTATTTTCTTTGTTATTATTTTCTAATGGAAACTTTTTGCAAAGAAAATAAATAATTACATAAAGAATAAATTTCCAATGGAAAATATTCACCAATTAAGCATTATTAAGGGAAAGCGTCTCTTTCTAAGCTAATTTCTGGTAAGCCAGTCGCGGAGTTCCATTACGCACATAGATAATTCCACAATACACAAAGCCTGTAGAAAGCAGCAGATGTTGCATCACCTTGTTGTCTGCATGGGTATCGGCACGCAGGCACGGCCACTGACGGAAACACCAGTCCACACATAGTTTTCCTATCCCCTTGCAGAAGCCGTCGGATGCCAGCCGATGAATCACATAATAAGGAGAGTCGTCTCGCCATTCCCCGTTTTCAATGCGTGCATAGGTCGGATCGGGTCCCTGAATGAAACAGAAAGTGGCCACTGCTCTTCCATCCTCCGTTACACACACATAACAGTGAGAAGCTTCTATTTCCTCCTGTATCAGTTCCCGCTGGGGATATCCGTTAATCCACTGATTAGGGTTTCCCGTGCGACACATGAAACGACGGGCTTCTTCAAATATCTCCATCAAACGGTCCAAATCATCCAATGTAGCCTTGCGTATCTGTAAATTCATAAGTCTTTTCTATTTTGATAAACCGACGCAAAACTAATGGTTTTCTTCTGTTTTATAGAGCAGGTTTCTTGTTTTTTGAAATAATGTTGTACCTTTGTGACAACTTCAAAAACAAATGGGGCATTAGCTCATCTGGCTAGAGCGTTTGACTGGCAGTCAAAAGGTGGCAGGTTCGAGTCCTGTATGCTCCACTTTTTCTTTTCTACTCCACTTGACTTTTCCCTGATTAAATATAAAAACAGACCTTGTCTGACTTATTCAATTTATTATTATGTACAGTATTTTAATCATAGAAGACGATAAACGAGTAGCCGATTTGCTTAAAACCGGACTGGAAGAAAATGGCTATCACACCATGGTGGCATACGATGGAGCCATGGGGCTTCGTCTGTTCCAATCTCACTCTTTTCAGCTGGTTATTTCGGATATTATTCTTCCCAAACTGGATGGCTTTGAACTCTGCAAAGAGATACGCAAGTCAAATCCGCATATTCCCGTACTTATGCTGACAGCTTTGGGCTCAACCGACGACAAACTCGACGGATTTGATGCAGGTGCAGATGACTACATGGTAAAACCTTTCGACTTCCGGGAACTGAACGCACGCATTAAAGTACTTCTGAAAAGAAAAGCAGAAGCAACTGTATCTGTTGTTGCTCCCGAGAAACTTACCTACAAAGACCTTCAAATTGATACCAACCGCAGGGAAGTGATGCGCCAAGGTAGCCTCATCCGCTTATCTCCGAAAGAATACAACCTGCTTACTTACATGGTGCAGAATGCAGAACGGGTCATCAGCCGGATAGAAATTGCCGAAAAGGTCTGGAATACCCACTTCGATACCGGTACCAACTTTATCGATGTGTACATCAATTACCTGCGCAAAAAAATAGACAAGGACTTTGAAACCAAACTGATTCACACCAAACCTGGAATCGGATTTATTCTTACTGACGAAAAGCCATGAAAATTAAAACCGCACTTACGCTCAAAAATACCGGAGTCATAGCTGTGGTATTTCTGCTTTGCATGACCTTAATCTATCTGGTCAGCGAGCATATCCGAAGCAATACCTTCTTTCATAACCTGAAGAGTGAAGCTGTCACCAAAGTACATCTGTTCCTGCAAAACCAGGTAGATGCCGACATCATGCAATCCATCTACCTGAATAATAAGGAGTTTATTAATGAGGTGGAAGTGGCTGTATATACCACAGACTTTCACATGCTCTACCACGACGCCATCGACAATGATATTGTCAAAGAGAATCCGGAAATGATTGCCCAGATTCTCCAACAAAAGGAAATTGAATTTTATATCGGAAAATACCAGGCCGTCGGGATGGTTTATCCATTCAACGGACAGACTTATATTGTGACGGCCGCAGCTTACGACGGTTACGGACACACCAACCTGCTGGAGCTTCAGAAAACACTGGTCATCCTGTTTTTTATCGGTCTCTTACTTTTATTTATTACCTGCTATTTCCTGGTTCGGGCATCTTTAAAACCTATCCGGGAAATCGTAAAAGAAGCAGAAACGATTACCGCTTCGCGTATTGACCAGCGTCTGCCTGTAAGAAACGAGAAAGACGAATTAGGGGAACTAAGCCAGGCTTTCAATGAACTACTGGAGCGACTTGAAATATCATTCAACTCCCAGAAAATGTTTGTCAGCAACGTGTCTCACGAAATGAGAACCCCGCTGGCTGCCCTCATTGCGGAACTGGATTTGTGTCTGCAGAAAGACCGTACAGAAACACAATATCGTCAAGCCATACAGAACGTGCTACAGGATGCACGACGAATGACAAAACTGATTGACGGGCTGCTTAATTTGGCTAAAGCTGATTACCAGAAAGAACAGATCAAGATGCATGAAATCCGGTTGGACGAATTGTTGCTCGATACACGGGAAATCATTCTTCGTGCCCATCCGGAATACCACATCGAACTGATTTTTGAACAGGAAGATGCGGAAGACGACCGGATGATTACCGTCATGGGCAATGATTACCTGCTAACCATTGCCTTTGCTAACTTGATTGAGAATAACTGCAAGTATTCGGACGACAAATCTTCTTTCATTCAGATTTCCTACTGGGATAAATGGACCATTATCCGCCTGTCGGATGACGGAATTGGTATGTCGGATGCAGAAAAAGAAAAGATTTTCACCTTGTTCTACCGCGGAGAGCAGGAACAGCATGCGGAAGGACACGGCATCGGGATGGCGCTTGCACAGAAAATCATCGCCCTGCATCAGGGCAGTATAGCCGTACATTCAAAGCAAGGAGAAGGAACGACCTTCATCATCGAACTTCCTCACATTTAATCTTTTGGCACATCCATTCAAAGAAAAATAAACTCCATCAGAGTGGTATCAGGAAATTAGTCTCACAAATTCTAATAGTTTTCTAATACCACTCTAATATTTCTCTAACAGCCTCTGTCGGGGGCATTGCCTACTTTTGCCACGTGAAAAGAAAACATAGTAATCACCCTATGAATTTTAATGATCATGTGGAAGAAAAGAAAAAGTAGCACCACATTCACCTTCAATGGCGAAAAGGTATTTTTAGCAGCAAGTCAGACACTGGGCACAGTTTTCAGCTATTTCCAGACAAGCCGTATCGGACTTACACAAGAAGAAGTGGAGGCCAGACAGTCTCTCTATGGGAAGAACGAAGTGGAACATGAGCAGAAAAAGAACCCCATATCGACTTTCATCAAAGCTTTTATCAATCCGTTTATCGGCGTACTCACGGCGCTGGTCATCATTTCTTTTGTACTCGACGTACTGTTGGCCAACCCAGGTGAACAGGACTGGACAGCCATTATAATCATCCTGACCATGGTTATCGCCAGCAGCATACTGCGTTTCTGGCAAGAGTGGAAAGCCAATGCTTCCAGCGAAGCTTTACTGAAAATGGTGACCAATACCTGTTACGTAAAACGAGCCGGTAACCAGGACGAAGAAATCAACATAACCGACCTCGTTCCCGGAGATATTGTCATGATTGCTGCAGGAGACATGATTCCTGCCGACATGCGTATCATTGAAGCAAAAGACTTGTTTGTAAGCCAGTCTTCCCTGACGGGAGAATCAGATCCGATAGAGAAACGTCCGGAGGCCAAAGGAAACAAGCACAGCAAAGGAAGTGTAATTGAGCTGGAAAACATCTGCTTTATGGGGTCCAACGTAGTCAGCGGATCTGCTACCGGTATCGTGTTTGCAACCGGCAACAGTACGTATTTGGGCACCATTGCCCGCAGCATTGCCGGACACCGTGCCGCTACAGCTTTCGACAAGGGAATCAGCAAAGTCAGTTTCCTGCTGATACGATTCATGCTCATCATGATTCCATTCGTTTTCCTGGTAAACGGTGTGACTAAAGGCGACTGGCTGGAAGCATTTATCTTTGCCCTATCGGTAGCTGTAGGCCTTACCCCTGAAATGCTCCCGATGATTGTTACTGCCAACCTGGCCAAAGGTGCCGTAGCCATGTCAAAGAAGAAAACCATTGTAAAAGACCTGAATGCCATTCAGAACTTCGGGGCGATGAACATTCTCTGTACGGACAAAACCGGTACCCTTACCTGCGACCAAATTGTATTGGAAAAGTACATCAACACCGATGGAAGCAATGACGAAAGCCGACGTATCCTACGCCACGCTTATTTCAACAGTTTCTTCCAGACCGGATTAAAGAACCTGATGGACAAAGCCATTCTGTCGCACGTAAAAGACTTGTCTTTGGAATACCTGAAGGATAATTATACAAAAGTAGATGAAATCCCGTTTGATTTTACCCGGCGAAGAATGTCGGTAGTGGTAGAAGACCATCAAGGAAAACGACAGATTATCACCAAAGGAGCCGTAGAAGAAATGCTGGACATCTGCTCACATGCTGAGTTTGATGGAAAGGTATACCCCATGACCATCGAACCGAAAAACAAGGCACGCGACATCATTGAGCAGATGAACAAGCAAGGTATGCGTGTCATTGCCGTAGCCCACAAAAGCTACCTGGACAAAACTTGCGATTTCCGTATCGAAGACGAGAAAGATATGGTACTGATTGGGTATCTGGCTTTCCTGGATCCTCCTAAGCAATCGGCAGCCAGCGCCATCAAGCAATTGCATAAACATGGCATTGAAATCAAGATTCTGTCTGGCGACAATGATGCAGTGGTTCGCACCATCGCCCGCCAAGTGGGTATCCGCACCGACAATGCCCTGACAGGCCCCATTTTTGAAACGATGAGTGAAGAGGAAAAAATGAAAGCAGTCAACCAGACGACCGTATTTTCCAAACTTACTCCAATACAGAAAACGGAAATCATCACCCTGCTTCAGGCGCAACAGCACACGGTAGGCTTCTTAGGCGACGGAATCAATGATGCCGCAGCGTTGCGTCAGTCAGACATCGGTATCTCGGTAGATTCTGCAGTAGACATTGCCAAAGAAAGTGCCGACATTATCCTGCTGGAGAAAAGTCTGATGGTACTGGAAGACGGTGTACTGGAAGGAAGAAAAACATTTGGCAACATCACCAAATACATCAAAATGACAGCCAGTTCCAACTTCGGAAACATGTTCAGTGTAATGGCAGCCAGTGCATTCCTTCCCTTCCTGCCCATGCTCCCCATCCACCTGCTGATTCAAAATCTGCTGTACGATATTTCGCAGACCACGATTCCGTTCGACCGGATGGATGCAGAATACCTCCGGAAACCACGTAAATGGGATGCCTCCGATTTGAGCCGCTTCATGATATTCATCGGCCCCATCAGTTCCATTTTCGACATCGTTACCTATCTGGTGATGTGGTATGCGTTCGGATGCCAAAGCATGGAACATCAAACGCTGTTCCAATCCGGATGGTTTATCGAAGGCTTGCTGTCGCAGACCCTGATTGTGCACATGATACGTACCCGGAAAGTCCCCTTCATACAAAGCTGTGCCTCCTGGCAAGTAACTGGACTTACCCTGCTGATTATGGCCATCGGTATCCTGCTGCCTTTCACCCCGTTTGGAAGCTCTATCGGACTGGAAGCGCTGCCATTAAGCTATTTCCCCTGGCTCTTCGGTATCCTGTTGTCCTACTGCATACTGACTCAATTAATTAAGAACTGGTATATTCATCGTTTTACCAAATGGTTATGACAAGATTCATGAAACTGTTCCTGTCCCTCGCCGCAGTGTCCTGTCACTGCGGCCTGGCTCAGGAACTTCAAGTAAGCTACACCACAGAACTACAAAGCGATTTCAAACAAGGAAGTAACTGGGTTAATCTGCTAAGACTGGATTTCACTCATTCATTAGGCAAACACACGACATTACAAGCCTCCACCATCAGTACAGCCAGAACCCGCATCGAATCACTGGCTGATGATTTTCAGACCTTTTCCAACATTGAAGAAGAAAACCATCCGCTTGCCCTCGCTACATTGGGCGTCCAGCAACAGTTCGGTCATTCCTCGCTCTTTTTCGGTATCCGGAACTTGAATGAAGACTATTTCACTTCCCCTGCTACCTCGTTATTCACCAACAGTTCATGTGGTATCTTCCCCACCTTGTCCGCCGATTACCAAATAGCCAATTATCCGGTAGCTTCCGTCGGACTGCATTATGAATTGCAATTCACACGATGGTCCTTACAAGCATCGGCATACAACGGAAAAGGTTACTACCGGTTTGCCGGAAAAGAAAACGTATTCCGGTTCTGCCCGCAGCAAGACGGAATACTCAGTGTCACTTCACTAAACTACCAGCACCATGACAGCAATTATCATGTGGGCTTTGCTCTACATAGCGGCATGTATATGGACTATGAAGAGGGAACTCCAGAAAAGACAGAAAAAGAAAGGAGAAAAATAATTTGGGGATATGCAGAGCAACGTCTTGCTCCCGGTCTGCATGCACTCCTGCAAGGTTCATTCCAGTCAGGTGCCTCTAGAGGATGCAAAAGTTATGCCGGCGCAGGTCTCACCTGGCAATGTGGAAAAACAGAAGGCGGACTGTTCACCGACTACGCCCGATTTTCCCCTTCATACGAATGGGCCAGTGAATTTACATGGAAAATCCCCTGTTCAGGCAACGGATTTATACAACCCACCTTACATTTCATTCAGCAAGCGGGAGCCCACTATCTGATAGGCTTATTGCGCTTCAGCTATGTGCTCCCGACTACCTGACATTTATTATTTTACGACAAATTCATCAGTAAACAAGAAACCGCCGGCCTCAGGATTGATATCAGCCTGCACGCGTACGTAACGAGCCTCACAGCTACCTGTCCAGTCATACGTCTGAATGGTCAACTGTTCGTCCGTAATGGGCAGTGTAGTAGTGATGATTTTCAAAAGTGTATATTCTTTTCCATCGTTTGAAATCAGGAAGCTGACTTTCTGCGGGAGGAACACCCCCGGACCTCTCAACTGCATGAAATCAATGGAAAGCTGCTGAATAGGTTGTGATTTTTCCAAATCCACAATCACATCGGCCCCTTTTCCAAGGAATCCCTGCCAGCGCTGGTCGGTATATACCCAACCGCCATGTATGCCGTTAGTCAATGCCGATTCTCCTCCTGCCGGATAAGAATCCGAATAAGGACGTACATATTCCACCTTCTTCCCCTTTGCCAAATGATTATCCACGCTCAATGCTACCGGACGGTTACCCACCTCATTTTGCAAGTCAAAAGTATGATAACCCATTGAGTTCAGCACCTTTACTTCCTGTAAAGCCTCTGCATGGAAACGTTTCCAGTCTTTCTGCTGCGGATTTGTCCAGGCAACTTCAGCCAAAGCCAGCAAACGAGGATAAATCATATATTCAGCATGCTCGGGTGTCGGTATATATTCCGTCCACACATTTCCCTGTACGCCCCACACGCAATCCAGTTTATCAGCAGGGAAAGCCTCCGTCACCGGTTCGTATGAATAAACCTTTTCCAGCGGGAGGTATCCTCCGATGGCTTCCGGCTGCGTACGCGGTGCATCCTGGTAGCTGTCAAAATAGCAATATGCTCCCGGTGACAAGATGGTACGCAATCCTCTTTTTACCGATTCCGCACCTTTATCTTCTCCACGCCACACCGTTACAGCAGAAGTTTCATCCAGTTCGCCTGTCAGAATCTCATCCCAGCCAATCATCTTGCGGCCGTTCTCTTTCAAAAACTTCTCAATTCTGGATACAAGATATTCCTGCAATTCACCTTCTTCCTTCATTCCCTCTGCTTTCATGAGTGCCTGACAGTCGGGACATTGTTTCCAATGGTTGGTACTTGCCTCATCTCCACCAATATGAATGTATTCTGAAGGGAACAACTCCATCACTTCTTTCAATACATTGGTCAGGAACTCATAAGTAAGTTCTTTTCCCGGACAAAACTCTCCACCAGGTTTCAAATCACCTCCACAAGCCAGTTGCGGAAGAGCTGCCAATACTTCTTCCGAGTGAGCCGGCATTTCAATTTCCGGAATCACCGTGATATGGCGCTGACGGGCATATTCTACGATTTCTTTCACATCTTCCTGCGTATAATATCCTCCGGAAGCTCCGGGAGCATCTTGTCTGCAATACGTACGTCCGCCGTTCCACCAACTTTTCCAGTCTGGGAAAGGACGATAGGCCGTTTCACGCGTCAGTTCCGGATATTTCTTGATTTCAATTCTCCATCCGGCTCCATCCGTCAAGTGCCAATGGAAGCGGTTCAGTTTATACCGTGCCAGTGCATCAATCTGTTTCTTGACAAATTCTTTTGTATAGAAATGACGTGACACATCCAGGTGCATGCCTCGATACGAAAAGCGGGGAGCATCTTCTATCGTCACTTCAGGAAGCTGGTACGTAGCATTTCCACTCTCACGCGCCAGCTGCACAATAGACTGAAAAGCATAAAACAGCCCCGAAGCTGAAGTAGCCTCAGCCTGAATACCTTTTTTTGTCACTTTCAAACGATAAGCTTCTTCTTTCATCTTCGCATTTTCCGGACTGACAAGTTTAAAAGTAATGTCAGCCTTTCCTTTCTTCTTATAAGTCAGCGACAAAGGAGAGTTACTCACATAAGATACAAAATCGTCTTTATCAGTTCCTGTCAGATTACATGAGAAAGAAGCCTGTGTACGAAGCACAAAATGACCGTCCCCACACACCATCTGCTGAGGATTAGGAATCACATACGTGTCAGATACCGAAGAAGCCATGGCAGAAAAAGCCATTGCCACACAGAAATAAAGGAATAACAAGGATTTCATCTTATCAATTATTTTAATATGAATTTCTTTCATGCATTTTTAAAGTTAACCATTTCTCTCCTAAAAAACAAATCAGTGCCAACTTTTCTGTTTTTCATTTTTGAGAAAGAACAAAAAAAATTCTCGTAAAACCTTGATTTTACGAGAATTACTATTTCCTTGCGGAGAGACAGGGATTCGAACCCCGGGTACCTCGCGGTACAACGGTTTTCAAGACCGCCGCAATCGACCACTCTGCCACCTCTCCAGAACTCTTCGTGAGAGTTGCCTTGTTTTTTCAAAGGCGATGCAAAGGTACGCATTATTTTGAAATCTGCAAATATTTACCGCCTTTTTTGATTATTTTTTTTCATTGTCGTACCTTTGCAGGCAGAAAAAACGAAACTAACAAGCCATGATATACCCTCATAATTTCGAACAGAAGATTGGATTCGACCAGATACGACAACTGCTGAAAGGCAAGTGCCTGAGTACATTAGGCGAAGAACGAGTGGACGAAATGACTTTTTCGGACAATTACGATGAAATCAACCAACGCCTGGAGCAGGTGGTTGAATTTGTGCGGATTACGCAGGAAGAGGAAGATTTTCCGGCACAATATTTCTTTGATGTACGTCCTTCTTTGAAACGTATCCGTGTGGAAGGTATGTATATGGACGAACAAGAGCTGTTCGACCTTCGCCGTTCACTGGAAACCATTCGCGACATTGTACGATTCCTTCAGCAATCTGACGAAGAAGAGGAAACGGAAAATTCTCCTTATCCTGCCTTGCGCGAACTGGCGGGAGATATTTTAGTATTCCCCCAACTTATCGCACGTATCGACAGCATCCTGGACAAGTTCGGAAAGATAAAGGACAATGCTTCTGCGGAACTTCTGCGCATCCGCCGGGAACTCTCGGCTACTACGGGAAGCATATCACGCAGCCTGAACAGTATTCTTCGTGCTGCACAATCGGAAGGGTATGTAGACAAGGATGTTACTCCTACCATGCGCGACGGACGCCTGGTCATCCCGGTTGCTCCCGGCATGAAGCGCAAAATCAGAGGTATTGTACACGATGAATCAGCCACTGGAAAGACTGTATTTATTGAACCGGCAGAAGTGGTGGAAGCCAATAACCGCATCCGGGAGCTGGAAGGAGAAGAGCGCCGTGAAATCATCCGCATCCTGACGGAATTCTCGGCTACGGTACGCCCGCAAGTTCCGGCCTTACTCTCCTCGTACGAATTTTTGGCAGAAATCGATTTCATCCGTGCCAAAGCTTTGTTCGGTATAGATATAAAAGGATTGAAACCGTCGTTTGAGAACAAGCAGATTGTCGACTGGTTTCAGGCTGTGCACCCGCTTCTGCAAATGTCGCTGGCCAAGCATGACAAGAAAGTAGTGCCGCTGGACATTATTCTGACACGCGACAAGCGCATCCTGCTTATTTCCGGACCGAACGCTGGTGGTAAATCTGTCTGCCTGAAAACCGTGGGACTGCTGCAATACATGCTGCAATGCGGTATGTTAGTGTCCATGCACGAACGGAGCCATGCCGGTATATTCAGCCACATATTTATTGATATTGGTGATGAGCAGAGTATTGAAGACGACCTGAGTACCTATTCTTCGCATCTGACCAACATGAAGATGATGCTGAAATCATGCAACGGCGAAAGTCTCATCCTTATCGATGAGTTCGGAGGAGGTACGGAGCCACAGATTGGCGGTGCCATTGCCGAAGCCGTACTGAAACGCTTCAACCTGAAAGGTACGTTCGGCGTGATTACCACTCACTACCAGAACCTGAAGCATTTTGCCGAAGATCACGAAGGAGTGGTAAACGGAGCCATGTTGTACGACCGCCACGAGATGCGGGCGCTGTTCCAGTTGCAGATTGGTAATCCGGGAAGTTCGTTTGCCGTAGAGATTGCCCGTAAAATCGGTTTGCCGGAAGAGGTTATTGCTGACGCATCGGAAATTGTGGGAAGTGAATACATCCAGAGCGACAAATACCTGCAGGATATTGTACGCGACAAGCGTTACTGGGAAACCAAGCGTCAGAACATACGCAAGCGGGAAAAACAGATGGAAGATACCATCGCCCGTTACGAACAGGAAATACAGGAGCTGGAACGCAGCCGCAAGGAAATCCTGAAGAAAGCCAAAGAAGAGGCAGAACGGTTGTTGCAAGAATCGAATGCCAAAATCGAAAATACCATTCGTACCATCAAGGAAGCGCAGGCTGAAAAGGAACGTACCCGCACGGCACGTCAGGAACTGACCGACTTCAAGCAGCAGGTAGAAAACCTGGAAAAGGCGGCTTTGGAAGAGAAAATCGCGCGCAAGATGGAAAAACTCCGCGAAAAGCAGGAGCGCAAAAAAGACAAGAAAGCGCAACAAGCCAATGCTCCTGAAACTCCGGTTGCTCCTAAGGTACGCCCCATTGAAGCGGGAGACTATGTGCGCATCAAGGGACAGACCAGTGTGGGACAAGTCATGGAAATCAGCGGAAAGAATGCCGTGGTCATGTTCGGACTGATGAAAACAAACGTGAAAGCCGACCGACTGGAACGGACGGATGCACCGAAGGCTGCCCCGTTATCTAACAAAGCAACTTTTGTTAGCAGCGAAACCCAAGACCGGATGTACGAAAAGAAACTGAATTTCAAGCAGGACATCGATGTCAGAGGTATGCGCGGAGACGAAGCCATACAGGCAGTCACCTATTTCATCGATGATGCTATCTTGGTAGGAGTCAGCCGCGTACGCATCCTGCACGGTACGGGTACAGGTATTCTGCGCACCCTCATCCGGCAATACCTGGCTACCGTACCGGGAGTAGCCCATTTCCAGGATGAACACGTACAGTTTGGCGGCGCAGGCATCACCGTGGTGGATTTAAAATAAACCCTACGGGATTTCTGCACATATATGCGATTATTGCGTATCTTTGCAGAAAACTTATACCTATTTTTTAGTATGAAATCAATCAGAGAATTATATCGCATCGGCACGGGGCCGTCCAGCAGCCATACCATGGGGCCCCGCAAAGCTGCCGAACAATTTCTTGCCCGTAATCCGGAGGCTGCCTCATTCGAAGTAACTCTGTATGGCAGTCTGGCTGCCACAGGACGTGGTCACATGACCGATGTAGCTATTTTGGATACCCTGCAACCTCACGCTCCCGTAGAAATTCTCTGGAAACCACATATTTTCTTTCCTTTCCACCCGAACGGAATGACTTTCAAGGCTTTCGATGCACAGAAGAAAAAGCTGGACGAATGGACCGTATTCAGTGTAGGAGGTGGTGCATTGGCCGAAGAAGGACATGACCGCACAGCCACCAACGATATTTACAACATGAATACCATGAGTCAGATTTTGTACTGGTGCGAACACACCGGACGCAGCTACTGGGAATACGTGGAGCAATGCGAAGGTCCGGAGATATGGGATTTTCTGGCAGAGGTATGGGAGACCATGAAAGCCGCCATCCATCGCGGACTGGATGCCGAAGGTGTATTGCCCGGCCCGTTAAATCTACGCCGCAAGGCATCGGCTTATTACATTCGTTCGAAAGGCTATAAAGACTCTCTTCGCTCACGCGGACTGGTATTCGCATACGCACTGGCTGTCAGTGAGGAAAATGCTTCCGGAGGAAAGATCGTCACCGCACCGACCTGTGGAGCCTGCGGAGTGGTTCCGGCTGTCTTGTATCACCTGCAGAAAAGCCGCGACTTCAGCGACGCACGTATCTTGCGGGCATTAGCGACTGCCGGACTGGTGGGAAACATCGTCAAGCACAATGCTTCTATTTCGGGAGCTGAAGCCGGATGCCAGGCCGAAGTGGGAGTAGCTTGTTCCATGGCATCTGCAGCGGCCAGCCAGTTGTTCGGAGGCAGTCCGGCCCAGATAGAATATGCAGCCGAAATGGGACTGGAACATCACTTGGGTATGACATGCGACCCGGTATGCGGACTGGTACAAATTCCTTGTATAGAACGTAATGCGTATGCTGCCGCACGTGCACTCGATGCGAATATCTATTCAGCCTTTACCGACGGGCATCACCGGGTATCATTCGACAAGGTGGTAGAGGTAATGAAGCAGACCGGACACGACCTCCCATCCTTGTACAAGGAAACGAGTGAAGGAGGACTTGCCAAGAATTATCAGCCCATGGAATAAGAGGGTAAAAGAAACGTAAGGACGCCTTCTCAAAAACGCCTTTACGTTTTTAGCTAAACGCAAAGGCGTTTTTTCGGGACGGTAAACCGTATCATTTTTCTACTCTTTCACCTCAAAAATACTGTTGAAAATGACTTTCACCTGTCACTATGATTCTCCGTTGGGAGGAATCACACTGGCTGCCACGGAAAGCGGACTTTGCGGCCTCTGGTTCGACGGACAAAAATATTTCGGTCACGGACTGAAAGAAGAGGCCATGACGAAGGAAACTCCGTTGCTGCTTCAAACACGGCAATGGCTCGATGTTTATTTCTCCGGCCAACAACCCGATTTCTGCCCTCCCCTGCAACCTTCCGGCACTCATTTTCAGCAGACCGTCTGGCAAATCTTATCCACCATTCCTTACGGAGAAACCCGTACCTACAAAGATATAGCCATGGAAACCGCCCGCCGTTTAGGACGGCCTCACATGGCAGCACAAGCTGTAGGCAATGCCATCGGACACAATCCCATCAGCATCCTGATTCCCTGCCACCGCATAGTAGGAAGCAATGGAAGCCTGACCGGATACGCCGGCGGCATCTCGCGCAAGCAGTCACTTTTAGATATAGAACATATACCTTATTATATAAAGTAAAATCGTATGAAATCTTACCAAGCCTACTTATTTGACTTTGACTATACCTTGGCCAATTCTTCCAAGGGAATTGTGATGTGCTACAGAAATGTACTCGAACGCCATGGATTCCATCAGGTGGACGACCTTTCTATCAAACGTACCATCGGAAAGACACTGGTTGATTCCTTTTCCATCATGACCGGAATAACCGATGCAGACACGCTGGAGACATTCCGAAAAGAATATGTCAAGGAAGCCGACCAGCACATGACGGCCAATACCGTACTTTTCCCGGAAACGGAAGAAGTGTTACGCGCCCTGAAAGCCAATGGAGCCCGTATCGGCATCATCTCCACCAAGTACCGCTACCGCATCATGGAGCTGATGGGGAAAATATTCCCCGAAGAATTCATTGACATCATCGTGGGAGGAGAAGACGTGAAAGAAGCCAAACCCTCACCTGAAGGTCTGCTGCAGGCCGCTTCCCGCCTGAACTGCCCGAAAGAGCAGATTCTCTACCTCGGCGACAGCACCGTCGATGCGGAAACCGCCCAAAATGCAGGAGTTGACTTTGCCGGTATCCTTCACGGAATGACCACTCGCGAAGAGCTGGCAGCCTATCCGCACACAGCCATTTTCCCCGATTTACTTCCACTGATAAAAAAATAGGAAATATATCCGTTTTTTTCAGATAAATAGTTGGTTATGTAAATATAAAGCCGTAAATTTGCAGCCGATTTTAGTCCGTGTAGGTAAAAAAGTAGCTACAGAGAACAGCTCACCTTACGGAGGAAACCCGTTTAATATTTATTTAAAAATGTACGTAATCGTAGAAATTAACGGTCAGCAGTTCAAAGCAGAAGAAGGCAAGAAACTGTTCGTTCACCACATTCAGAATGCTGAAAACGGTGCAACTGTTGAATTTGACAAAGTCTTGTTGGTTGACAACAACGGTACTGTAACTGTAGGTGCTCCTACTGTAGACGGTGCAAAAGTGGTTTGCGAAGTAGCTTCTCACTTGGTAAAAGGTGACAAGGTATTGGTATTCCACAAGAAGAGAAGAAAAGGTTACAAGAAACTGAACGGTCATCGCCAGCAGTTTACTGAATTGACAATCAAACAAGTTATTGCTTAATCATTAAAAACGTAGAAGAAAATGGCACATAAGAAAGGTGTAGGTAGTTCTAAGAACGGCCGTGAATCAGCTAGTAAGAGATTAGGCGTAAAGATATTCGGTGGTTCAGCTTGCAAAGCTGGTAACATCATTGTTCGTCAAAGAGGAACAGTTCACAACCCGGGTGAAAACGTAGGTATGGGTAGTGACCACACTCTTTACGCATTGGTAGATGGTACTGTATGTTTCAAGAAAGGTCGCGAAGACAGAAGCTATGTTTCTGTAATTCCTTGCGCTGAAGCATAATCTACTGAAAACGAATTTTGAAAAGAGACTATCTCCACGAGATGGTCTCTTTTTGTTTTCCATCCCCTCTCTTCACGAAGAAGACATAGAAATATCATAAATTTCCCCGTACGAATATGAAAACAAACCGTCTGATTCTCTTATTATTCATCCTATTTCCAGCCTATGTATTGGCCGGCAATCGCTTTCAAGAACTATACACCAATATCCATCAGTTTATCTCACAGCAAAAAGCTGAAGTGGGAGTAGCCATCATTGCAGACGGAAAAGATACTGTCACCATAGAGAACAACCGACGCTACCCGTTGATGAGCGTATTCAAATTACATCAGGCACTGGCTGTGGGAGATTACTGTAAAAGACATCAGCTCTCCTTTGATACCTTGCTTACCGTAGACAGCACAGACCTGCAGCCCAATACTTACAGTCCGCTAAGAGACCGGTACCCTCACGGAGGAAAGTTTTCACTTAAGCAATTAATGGAATACACCCTCCACTTAAGCGACAATAATGCATGCGACATCCTGTTCAAATTTACCGGAGGTCCTGCGGTGACCGACCGTTATATCCGTAGTTTGGGAATCAACGATTTTTCTATCCAATACACAGAAGACGACATGCACCAGGACCTGAACCTTGGCTATGAAAACTGGAGCACTCCGCTGGCTACCGCAGAAGTCATCGAGGCTCTACTTACCCGGACTTTATTCGACAAACCTCATCAGGAATTCATCAAAGAAGCCCTTGTCACCTGTCAGACTGGAACAAGCAGAATAGTCCACCCTCTACAAGACAAGCAGGTCACCGTAGGGCATAAAACCGGTACTGGCGACCGCAACGCATCGGGACAACTCATTGCCATTAACGATGCCGGATTTGTACAGTTCCCTAATGGTCACCGTTATACCCTCGTTGTTTTTGTCAAAGACTCACAGGAAAGCATGGAGGATACGGAAGCCATTATCGCACAAATTTCTGAAATGGTTTATCAGGCCTTCTCTAACCCCTGATAAACTCCTCTCACCAGCTGACAAGCCGTTTTCAAGTCAAGAGCCCCGGTATTCAGCATCAAATCATACCGATGAGGTTCTCCCCATTTCTCTCCCGTATAGTATTCATAGTGATGAATGCGGTTGCGATTCACCCGCTTGATTTCCGTTTCAGCACTTTCTTTCGCAATACCGTATTCGCTCACGCAACGGGTCACAGAATGAGACAAATCGGAATAACAGAACAGTTTCAGCACCTTCGGATAGTCTTTCAATACAAAGTCGGCACAGCGTCCCACAATGATACAAGATTCCTTTGCGGCCAGTTCCTGAATAATCTTACTTTCCGACACAAATAATACATCGTCTGAAGAAAGGCTGGATTCCAATGGCTGCTCACTATTTTTTGAAAGAATGCACTTCAACCAGAAGGAAGGAATGGACTGCTCGTTTTTCACAATATACTGTTCATCCATCCCGCTCCGCTGGGCTGCCATACGTATGAATTCTTTATCATAAAGTTTGATGCCCAATTCTTTGGAAAGCATTTCACCCAGCAGATGCCCTCCACTGCCATATTCACGCGCTATAGTAATAACCACATGTTGCCCTTGTGAAAAATCCGGTACGTTCCGCACAGAAGCATCTGTAATCCATTTATCTAGGAAACGGTAATACGGACTTACAAAATGCACAATCGGACCGACTACCAAGGCAGAAATCACAGTTCCTTCACGCACTCCGTACACCCCCGACATAAAAGCAAGTGATAACAAGCAAGCAATAGCTACCAATGTCACGTCAAATCCGAGTTTTATATAACCGAACTCTCCGCGAAACCGACGGGTAATGACCTTTACAAAATATTCTCCGGCCATCATCGCGGCATTGGCCTTTACCTCAAGTGCAATTCCTACAGCTAAAATCACACATCCAATCAATAAGGCCACAATCATATACACATATTCTACGGGATTGAGCCAGAAAAGAATATAATGCATACAAAGGTCAATAAACATACCAAAGCTGAAAGAGATAGGAATCTGCAGAAGATACATGCGCAAATCAGATTTCAAATCTTCACGTGTCATTAAGAACAATTCCAGTATCACAAAAAGAAGATTCAACAGGATGGTCCACTGACCAATGGTAAAGGGAGTGAACATACTCAATACGTAAGTCACACTCGTAATAGGCGAAGTACCTAATGCAGCTTTGGTAATGAAGGCAATTCCCAGTGCATTAACAAACAAAGATACGCAAAACAGCAGGTAGCGCCGGCACATAAATTTATTCATACTTGTTCTCTTTATCAAAAGTGCCGCAAAGTTCCCTTATTTTTTTCATTCCTTATTCATAAAAGGAAGACTAATTTTGGTCAAAAACGAAACAACTCTTAATTTTATCCACAAAAATAAATACGATGAATCCGACTCTACTTGAAATCATACAAACACATGGCAACGGAACTGAAAGCACATGCTACTGCGAACTTACCTCCTCATCGGTTCCTACCGGAAAAGCCGAATTGAAAGAAGGATTTTTCTTTCTTCTCGTCACAAACGGAACAGCCCAACTGGCAGATGAATATCAGACTTACGAACTTCAACCTGCACATTTAGTTACACTTACCCCCAGCACAAAATGCATGATTCAGGCTACGAGTTCTCACTTCCAGTCCATGCTCCTCTATCTGAAACCAACTTTCTTTGATAGCTTACCCGACGGACAGCCACTATATGAACAACTGGCACACTACTTGGGACACTATCAGCTACCGGTATTCTTATTGGAAAACGAACAAGCTACTTACCTGCAAAAAATCTTCGCTCTATTTGCACCATGCAGAAAAAATGCAGTCAACTATTACGACAGTATTCTGAACCACTTATGCAGTTTCTGTCTTCTACAGATAGCTGATATATTGACTCAAACCCGCCATGAAGTTCCGGATTATGCACGACGCTCCACAGATATTTTCAGGCTATTCAAAAAAACGTTGATGGAAAATTATCGCCAGCACCATGACATAGGGTTTTATGCAGAAAGTCTGCACATCTCAACCACCTACCTTTCGCGCATCGTAAAACACATCACCGGACATACGGTCCGCTTTCACATCAGCGAACTGCTCTGTGCCGACGCACGTAAGTTGTTGGAATGTACAAACCTGGATATTAAAGAAATTGCAGAAAAGTTAGGATTCTCTGACCAGTCTGTCTTTGGCAAATTTTTCGTAAAGAAGACAGGGCTTTCTCCCATGAAATTCCGCACACAGCGAGAAAGAGACAAAAAGAATTATCCTTTTCCCGATGCTGAAGGTTCGTAAGTCCATCCACAGTCATTATGATATACCATCAGACGGCTTATACCTCCATCGACCGTAATATTTTCTCCATTGATAAATGAATTGCGCTCATCACAAAGAAAATCCACCACACGGGCAATATCGGCAGGCTCTCCCACCCTGCCTGACGGATGCTGGGCGGTATCTCCCGTACTATAGACTGCTTCATAATGCGCTTCTTCATGATAGGCACCGGTATCAATCCATCCGGGAGCTACCGAATTTACACGCGCTATGCCCGACAAACTAACGGCCAAAGCATGAGTCAGCGCAGTAATTCCTCCTTTGGCTGCCGTATAGCTCTCCGTATCCGGCTGCGATTGAAAAGCACGCGTAGACGAAATGTTTACAATCGCTCCCATCCCTTGAAAATGGTCTTTGAACAACCGGGCCAGCATATAAGGTGCCACTACTCCCACACGCTGCACATACAGAAAATCTTCATACTCACAGTCAGAAAGGATACCTCCCCGCATCAGACAAGCATTATTAATCAAGCAATGTATGCCTTCCGGATGTTCACGAAGCACCAAAGCTGCAAATTCCTCTAATGCCTGTTTTTCTGCCACATCGCCGACAAATCCGGTCACCTGCCAGCCTCTCTCACGCATCTTTTCCACTTGTGTGAGAGTGGCCTGCTGATTCTGGTCTATAAAATATACACTATCCCCCTGAGAAGCAAAATGTGCGACGATGCAACGTCCGATACCTCCAGCTCCACCTGTCACTACTATAATTCTATTCATAATACTGTTGATTCTTGTTTGTACCTAAATTTCTCTCTTACAAAGGTAAAAATTTACAGATGAATATCTGTAAGCTTCCATCAACAAGCAACAACAAAAAAGGCAGACTTCATCAAATCAATGAAATCTGCCCTCTTATATTTATCAAAAATCTTCCTGAGTCAAGTTCTGCCACAGCAATCAGCCAATCACGACCTCTCCATCGGCTGTGGCCTGATCTTCCCAGGCTCCGATACTGCCAGCGGATACGGTAATACCGTCACGTCCCACTTTCAAGGTCAGAGTGCACGATTTACCACTTTCCAATGCAGTCTGCGGGTTACCCGACTGCTTAAATAAAGCATCCAGAGTAAAATGCTTGGTTTCGCCACCTAAAGTAAGAGTGAAAGAAATCCCATCGGTCGCTTGGGGCACTAGATAGAACGAAGCTTTTGCCCCCGTTACAGTAAGGCTTCCTTGTTCATCCTTCACCTCCTTCACACTTCCCTTAACGGCATCTATCACACATGTGGTTTTTGCAGAGAAAGTGCATGACAGCAGAGTCAAATCCTCCTCCGTGTAACCATTTCCCGGCACAAACTCTAAATTAAGGCGGTGCAATGCATGACAGAAAGTAAGTGCCACCGTTTCAGAAGTGCCGACTTCTACCGGCTGAGCAGTGGCAATCAACAAATCACCATAGGGAGCCTTGAACGAATTAAATTCAAAAGTGCCATCCTTCTCCACTTTTTGTGTGGGATAACAAGCTGAAAAAGTGACTTGTGATACCTCTTCTGAAAGTCCAAAATCAGGCCATTTAAGAAAATCAAGCTCATAAGCATAATCAGTCACTACTGGTGCAGCTCCTCCCGTTACACAAAGAGTCATCTTATCTCCTTTCTGAAAACTGCCGCTTCCATCACTTCCCAATTGTGGAGCACGCGTTTGAGAGGCAATACTGGCGACAATGGAAATTTTACCAGAATTACCAGACAAGTCACCCGAGCCACTGCCGGATGTGTCTTCTGATGTATTTCCTGAAGTATCACCATTCACATTTGCCGGTATATCGTTTGTACAAGATACTGCTGTCAGCATAGCAGCTATGAATGCATAAAGCACACTTTTTTTCATCATCATTCTTTTTATCATGATTATTATTTAAAGAGTCAAAGCATGAGGCGTAAATAGTTTTTTACAAAAACAGGAAACGCATTTCATCAATAAATTATACGCAAAGGAACATGATTTGTTCAATACAGTCTGTTGGTGATTCAAAACCTTACCATTTATTTTCACCTGTTCACATATATATACAATCTCATACCTGCAACATAAGAACTTCATTTTCATTCTTCCCGAATTATTCGATAATTACACCGAGATTTCCTATCTTTGCGATTGATTAATATTAATGCACATTTAATTTTTTGACATGGAAAATAAATACATCACAGTAGCATATAAACTTTATGCGGTAACAGACGGAGAAAAAGAATTACGTGAAGAAGCCCCTGCAAGCCATCCGTTCCAGTTCATCTCAGGAATCGGTTATACTTTGGAACGCTTTGAAAAGGAAATCTTAGCACTGAAGAAAGGTGACAAATTCAACTTTACAATTCCTTGTGCGGAAGCATACGGCGAAAGAGACGAAGACAACGTACGCCAGGTGCCCAAATCTATGTTCTGCGGTCCGGATGGAAAATTCGATAGCGACAATATCTTCGAAGGCAACATCATCATGCTGAACGATGCAGAAGGCCATCAGTTCTATGCCAACGTTGGCGAAATCACAGAAGATAAAGTGGTGCTCGACCTGAACCACCCGCATGCTGGTAAAGACCTGATTTTTGAAGGTACCGTAATGGAAATGCGCGATGCAACCAACAAGGAAATGGAAAGCATCCTCAAACTGATGAGCGGTGAAGGCTGCGGATGCGGTTGCGACAGCTGTGGAGGCGGTTGCGGCGAACACGAAGCTGAAGAAGACGGCTGCTGCGGTGGCGGTTGCGGACACTGTCATTCATAATCTAATTTTTACTTAACCATAAAAAGAAGACGGCATGTTCCGTCTTCTTTCTTTTTCTACCTTTCTAATTCTGCTTTTCACATGATTCTCATAGCCGATAGCGGAGCGACCAAAACCGACTGGTGCTTCGGAAACACGTTACACGATTGCCAGGTTGTTCACACCGAAGGTATCAACCCTTTTCATCTGACAGAAGAGAAAATAAAACAGCTTCTTCAGGAAAGCCTGCTTGCACAACTGCCTTTTCCACAAGAAGAAGTGAAAGCCATTTTCTTTTATGGGGCTGGCTGTACCCCTGAAAAAGCCGGCAAGCTCTCCGGTTTACTCGCCGAAGCATTCCCTCACGCAACCATCCAGGTGGAAGGTGATTTGCTTGGAGCTGCCCGTGCATTGTGCAAGCATCAGCCGGGAATTGCCTGCATACTAGGAACGGGAGCAAACTCCTGCTTGTACGATGGGCAACGAATCACGCATAACACTCCTCCATTAGGCTATATTTTAGGAGATGAAGGAAGCGGAGCCTATTTAGGAAAACGATTTGTAGGCGACTGCATCAAGCAGCAGTTACCTTCCGACTTGCTGGAAGGCTTATTAAAGGAATACAACCTGACCATACCCGATATTCTGGATAAAGTGTACAGACAGCCGCAGGGTAACCGCTTCCTGGCCAGTCTTACACCTTATATATATAAGCACAAGCATCAGCCGGAAGTTCGAGAATTCCTAATTGAATGTTTTAGTGAGTTTTTCCGCCGCAACATTCTTTCCTATCCGGAGCACAACCGGATTCCCGTCTCTTTTGTAGGCTCCATCGCATGGTTCTTCCAACACGAGCTGAAGGAGACCGCCCGAAAATTCAACCTTCATACGGGCATTTTCATCCAGTCTCCCATACAGGAATTGAAGGGTTTTCACCTTCCAGAAAAACGTAAGTGCGTTTGAGGTCAAACGTAAGTACATTTCATGTCAAACGCCTTTGCGTTTTAATCTAAACGTCCTTGCGTTTTAATTAAAACGCAAAGGCGTTTTCACACGAACGTAAAGACATTTGAAAATCGTTGGAAAATCAAATAATTTTCAATACCTTGCACTCAGATTCCGAATATCTAACTATAAATAAAAATCATCATGAAGAACTTTAGAATCGAAGCCATTATTCTGGCCATCGGCCTGCTGCTGTTAGGCGTATTCATTGAAAAAGGATTCAGTAAGTTTGCAGAAAAAGACCGCAGTGTCACCGTAAAAGGACTGGCCGAAATAGAAGTACCAGCCAATAAAGTAACCTGGCCACTGGTATACAAAAGCCTGGGAAATGATTTGGGAAGATTGTACGACGACATCAAGCGTTCCAATCAGACCATCACCGGTTTCTTGAAAGAAAAAGGACTGACAGAGCAGGAAATCAGTGTGAACGCTCCGGAAATCATCGACCTGGCTGCCGAACGTTATGGCAACAATCAGAACCCGGCCAACCGCTACAATGTGACCACAGTCATCACCGTTACTTCCGACAAGGTAGATCTGATACGTGAACTCATCAGTGAGCAGGGAGAACTGCTGAAAAGAGGCATCGCCATCACCTCCGGAGAATACCAGTACAAGGTGCAGTATGAATATACCGACTTGAACAAGGTAAAACCGCAGATGATTGAAGAAGCCACCAAAAACGCACGCGAAGCAGCCGAAAAGTTTGCCAAAGATTCCGGCAGTAACCTCGGCAAAATCCGTCAGGCCAACCAGGGGCAGTTCAGCATCACCGACCGTGACCCCAACACCCCTTATATCAAGAAGATACGCGTAGTCACCACCATTGACTATTCACTTGAGAACTAACAGAAAATCCAAAAAAACTCATAAAAAACCGGAAAAACCTCCCTTGCTGAGCGTTTTTCCGGCTTTTCTATTTTCCTTTCCCTTAAAAAAAGCAAGCAAGCCTTTTAATATTCAGGATTTTATTATACCTTTGCAGCCGATTTATATAAACAATATAAAGTCTAACACAATTAGTTATTTAAAAACAATTTTTTTATTTAATGGAAAACTTAAAGAACATTGCTCCTATTGAAGATTTCAACTGGGATGCGTATGAAAACGGTGATGCAGTAACCAGCGTAAGCAAAGAAGATCTTGAAAAAGCTTATGACAGCACGCTGAACAAAGTAAACGACCGTGAGGTTGTAGACGGTACTGTAATCGCAATGAACAAACGCGAAGTGGTTGTAAACATCGGTTACAAATCAGATGGTATCATTCCATTGAGCGAATTCCGTTACAATCCGGATTTGAAAGTAGGTGACACTGTAGAAGTGTACATCGAAAACCAGGAAGACAAAAAAGGTCAGTTGATCTTGTCTCACAAGAAAGCTCGCGCTACTCGTTCTTGGGATCGTGTTAACGCTGCTCTTGAAAACGAAGAAATCATTAAGGGTTACATCAAGTGCCGCACTAAGGGTGGTATGATCGTTGACGTATTCGGTATTGAAGCATTCTTGCCGGGTTCTCAGATTGATGTGAAACCTATCCGTGACTACGATGTATTCGTAGGTAAGACTATGGAATTCAAGGTTGTTAAAATCAACCAGGAATTCAAGAACGTGGTTGTTTCTCACAAGGCTCTTATCGAAGCTGAACTGGAACAGCAGAAGAAAGAAATCATCAGCAAACTTGAAAAAGGTCAGGTACTGGAAGGTACTGTTAAGAATATCACATCTTACGGTGTATTCATCGACTTGGGCGGCGTAGACGGTTTGATCCACATCACAGACTTGTCTTGGGGCCGTGTAAGCGATCCCCGCGAAGTTGTTTCTTTGGATCAGAAGTTGAACGTTGTTATCTTGGACTTCGACGACGAAAAGAAACGTATCGCTCTTGGTTTGAAACAGTTGACTCCGCACCCATGGGATGCACTGGATCCTAACTTGAAGGTAGGTGATCACGTGAAAGGTAAAGTAGTCGTTATGGCTGACTACGGTGCATTCATCGAAATCGCTCCGGGCGTAGAAGGTTTGATCCACGTATCAGAAATGTCTTGGTCACAGCACCTGCGTTCTGCTCAGGACTTCATGAAAGTGGGCGACGAAGTAGAAGCTGTCATCTTGACTCTGGACCGCGAAGAACGCAAGATGTCTTTGGGTATCAAACAGCTGAAAGCAGATCCATGGGAAACTATCGAAGAAAAATATCCTGTAGGTTCTAAGCACGTTGCTAAAGTTCGCAACTTCACTAACTTCGGTGTATTCGTAGAAATCGAAGAAGGTGTTGACGGATTGATCCACATCTCTGACTTGTCTTGGACTAAGAAGATCAAACATCCTTCTGAATTCACTCAGATTGGTGCAGACATCGACGTAGTAGTTCTGGAAATCGACAAGGAAAACCGTCGTCTGAGCTTGGGTCACAAGCAGTTGGAAGACAATCCTTGGGATGTATTCGAAACAGTATTCACTGTAGGTTCTGTTCACGAAGGAACTATCATCGAAATGCTGGATAAGGGTGCCGTTGTAGCATTGCCTTATGGTGTAGAAGGTTTCGCAACTCCGAAACACCTGGTAAAAGAAGACGGTTCTCAGGCTCAGTTGGATGAAAAATTGCCGTTCAAGGTAATCGAATTCAACAAGGATGCAAAACGTATCATCGTTTCTCACAGCCGTATCTTCGAAGATGCTGCTAAAGCAGAAGAAAAGGCAGAAAAGAAAGCTTCTAAGAAGGCTTCTAAGAAAGAAGAAACTCCGATGATTCAGAACCAGGCAGCTTCAACTACTCTGGGTGACATCGACGCTTTGGCTGCATTGAAAGAACAGCTGGAAGGTAAGAAATAATTCTTTCTAAATAAAACTCAAAAAGGGATTGTACACTTGTACAGTCCCTTTTTTTTATCCTATATTTGCATCGTCAAATAACTTAAAAACAAAAAAAACAATGATCAGACTAAACGTATTTATTCAAGTAGAGAAACAGAACTACGACCAGGTAGTAAACATAGCAAAAGAACTGGTAGCTGCTTCACAGAAAGATAACGGATGTGTAGCTTACGACCTTTTTCAGAGCACTACACGCCAGGATGTCCTGATGATTTGTGAAACATGGAAAGATGCGGCTTCTCTTGCAGCACACGAACAAGCTGCACATTTCACTACCCTGGTTCCAAAGATTCAGGAATTAGCCGCTATGAAACTGGAGAAATTTGAATTCTAACAAGAACTCAAGAACCCATATGATACGAAAAATCCCACCTGACTTCTAAAAGTCTCGGTAGGATTTTTTCATAAAGAAGTGAATCATCTTCATTTCTATAAAGAATAATGAACGAACAAATCAAAGTTTAATTACCATTCCACGAACTTGCCGCGAGCCTTACGTTCTTTCAAAAGCTCTGCCAGACGCTTATTCTTTGAAGAAGCAATGAAACGACGTCCGAAGATGTTCGGAATAGCAACTCCCAAAGCAATACACATAATCACAAGTCCGGAATTTACACCGCTTTCTATTGCTTTCATCAGAGGAGTTACTTGATCAATGCTCTGCACATTAATATTGATGATACCGAACAACATACGACACATCAGTACTCCCGGAATCATCGGGATGACAGAAGGAATAGTCAGCACATGGTTGGGCACGTGGAACCAGTGAACTGCCTTAATGGCAATCAAGCTAACCAGCACGGCTCCTGAGAAAGAACCAATAACCAGTCCCATATCCAAACCGATATTGTCTGTGCTCGGTCCTAAGTTCACAAAGTTACGCGTACATACGGCAATAATACCTCCGATAGCTACTACCCACAACAAACGACGCTGTATATTGAAAATCATCGAGAATCCCATGGCTGAAATAGCTGCAGCTATGGCATACTCCCAATACTGATGATGAGGAACCATACTGATGGTCGGGAAGAAGTTCTCAATACGGCAAAGTTTCACGGCAAATGCGATACCGAAAGCCATGGCAGCCACCATCAGCAAGGTATTCACCGCTCTGACAATACCTACCTGAATATAATTATCCAGCATATCGTCCACAAAGTTAATCAAAGGAACCCCAGGCACAATAAACAAGGCACAGGCAAGCAACGGATGCCAAGGAGTAGATGTCCATTCTGCAGGCAACAGAGTAGATGCCCACGCAATGATGGTAGCCACAAAGGCAGAAATAGCGATTCCCATGTAATGATTCAAACCAGACTCATTGCATACCTGACGCAAGCGCATACCCAATATGGCAGCAATTGATGCATACAAGAATGCCACCCAGTCACAACCGAACTGAATACAGAATCCGCCACAGGCAAACCCGGCACCTATCGCCACCTGCCACGGAGTGTAATTACGTTTTTTCTTACGAATCTTTTCCAGTTCTTCTTCATACTGGTCGAGCGTGTAATCATTTTCAATCGCACGCCAGGAAAGCTTGCTGACTTCCGAAATGGCCGTCATATTCACTCCATGACCTTCAATTCGCTGGAATTTAGTAAAAGAATAGTCACCATCACTCACGTTCACCATCAACATGGTAAAACTGACGTTGATGTGAAGCTTCTCTTCGGGGATACCAAGATAAGCAGCCGTACGTTTCATGTTTCTTACAATACGGTTCGTATCGGCAAGACTCTCTACCAATAATTTTCCCGTACGCAACAATAAATCCACTCTACGATGCAATTGCTGATCGTGAGCCTTTACAGTTGTCTCTAAATGTTCCTCTAATATCATTTTGTTTAAAGATTATTTTGAGCGCAAAGTTACGAAAAATATCAATTCTATTCGTACCTTTGCAAACCGAAGTTCTATATAAAATATGAATAAACTTTCACGGATAGAAGAAGAAAAACAGACCATAGAACAAATGATTCACTTTTATTGCCGACATAAGGAGAAAAATCAGGCCTTATGTTCTGCATGCAGCGAATTGCTTAAATATGCACATCAAAGACTGGAGCACTGTCCGTTTGGAGAACGAAAGAAGACGTGCCGCCAATGTACCGTGCACTGTTACCACCCCAAAATGAGACAAAAAATAAAAGAAGTCATGCGTTTTGCTGGTCCTCGAATGATATGGTATCATCCCATCTGGACCTTCAGACATTTGTGGAGGGAACGATGACCACAGTCAGATTGTGGAATTTTTCTACAATAACTTGTAAAATTCCACAATACATTTTTATTAATTCAAAGTTAAATCTCCCTGATTTTCAGCTAATAAAACATTTTTGTATCTTTGGCACAAATCTTGTCAGCCATTTTAAAGATAATGGCATCTAAAACTATAAAAGAATTGAACTTATGAAACGCTTTTTGACTAGGAAAGAATTAAAGGTAAAAAGAAAAGAAATGATTTACATGGTTATCGGCATCGCAGTCATTTTATCCCTTTACTATATCTTTACTCGAGAGAAGAAACCCGTAGCCGAAACACCGATTGTGTCAGTTATGCCAGCTAGCCAACAAAATGTACAAATTTTCGGTGAATATGTAGGACGTATCCGTGCCCAGCAATTCGTGGAAGTGCGTGCACGTGTAGAAGGTTTTCTGGAACAAATGCTTTTCGAGGAAGGAACCTCAGTCAAACGTAATCAAGTATTGTTTGTTATCAATCAAGACCAATATCGTGCCAAGGCTGACAAGGTACGTGCTCAGTTGAAAAAAGATCAGGCACAGGCGCAAAAAGCGAAACGTGACCTGGAACGTATCCGCCCGCTGTATGAACAAAATGCAGCCAGCCAGCTGGACTTGGACAATGCGGTGGCTGCTTACGAAACAGCTGTAGCCAGCGTAGGTATGAGCCAGGCCGACTTGGAACAGGCTGAACAGGAATTAGGCTACACGATTGTCCGCTCGCCGATTTCAGGAGAAATCAGTGAACGTCACGTCGACTTGGGAACACTGGTAGGCAGCAATGGAAAATCGCTGCTGGCTACTATCGTAAAAAGTGATACCATTCTGGTGGATTTCAGCATGACAGCCCTGGACTACTTAAAAAGCAAGGAGCGAAACGTGACATTCGGTCAGAAAGACTCTACCCGCTCCTGGCAGCCTACCGTAACCATTACATTGCCTGATAATTCTATATACGAGCACAAAGGTCTGGTAGACTTTGCAGCTCCTCAGGTAAACCCTAAAACTGGAACATTCTCCGTACGTGCCGAACTGGCTAACCCAGACCACGTATTGCTGCCGGGACAATTCACCAAGGTTAAAGTGTTGCTCGACGTACGTGAAAATGCCACAGTCGTTCCCCAAAAAGCTCTTATCATTGAAAAAGGAGGAGCTCATATCTTTGTCATGCGAAAAGACTCAACCGTGGAAAGACGATTCATTGAGTTAGGCCCTGAATTCGAGAACGATGTCGTAGTAGAACGCGGATTATCAGCCGGCGAAATGATTGTCTACGAAGGATTCCACAAACTGGCTCCGGGAATGAAAGTCCGCGTACAAGATCCGGCAAAATTACAGAGCGAAGCGAAAAAAGAGGAAGAATAACTCACCCCTAAACAAATTTACGCATGAAAGTCAGCTTTTTTATTGACAGGCCTGTATTCTCGGCTGTCATCTCTATATTAATCGTGATTGTAGGTATCATCGGTTTGATGATGCTGCCTATCGACCAATACCCGCAAATTACTCCGCCTGTGGTAAAAATCAGTGCCTCCTATCCGGGAGCCAGTGCCGTAACGGTATCGCAGGCTGTAGCTACTCCTATCGAACAGGAATTGAACGGAACACCAGGTATGCTTTACATGGAATCCAGCAGTTCCAACTCAGGAGGATTCTCTGCCACTGTGACTTTCGATATCTCTGCCGACCCTGACTTGGCGGCGGTAGAAATCCAGAACCGTATCAAACTGGCGGAATCTCGTCTGCCGGCGGAAGTAATTCAGAATGGTATCTCTGTAGAAAAACAGGCACCCAGTCAGCTGATGACACTGTGTTTGACTTCGGATGATCCGAAATTCGATGAAATTTATTTGAGTAACTTTGCTACATTAAATGTACTCGACTTGCTTCGCCGTATCCCGGGAGTAGGACGAATCTCTAATATCGGAAGCCGCTATTACGCCATGCAGATTTGGGCAGACCCTGCCAAGCTGGCCAATTTCGGATTGACGGTGCAAGACCTTCAAAACGCTTTGAAAGACCAGAACCGTGAATCGGCAGCCGGTGTACTCGGGCAGCAACCTGTGAGCGGCATTGACATTACAGTCCCTATTACCGCACAAGGACGTTTATCGTCAGCCTCCCAGTTTGAAGAAATTGTATTGCGTGCTAACCCCGACGGTTCACTCGTGCGTCTGCGCGATGTGGCCAGAGTATCACTGGAAGCTTCTTCCTATAGCACGGAAAGTGGTATCAACGGAGGAAATGCAGCCATTCTTGGAATCTACATGCTTCCTGGAGCCAACGCTATGGAAGTGGCGCAGAACGTCAAAGAGGCCATGAAGGAAATCAGCAAAAGTTTCCCGGAAGGACTGGAATACAACTTCCCGTTCGACATGACTACTTATATCTCGCAGTCTATTCATGAGGTATACAAGACTTTGTTTGAAGCATTGGTGCTGGTAATCATTGTGGTATTCCTTTCACTGCAGAGCTGGCGTGCCACACTTATTCCGGTCGTAGCTGTCCCCATCTCTTTGATTGGTACATTCGGCTTCATGCTGATATTCGGCTTCTCGCTCAACATGCTGACCTTGTTAGGGCTGGTACTGGCCATTGGTATTGTAGTAGATGATGCCATAGTCGTGGTGGAAAATGTGGAACGCATCATGGAAGAAGAAAAACTCAGCCCATACGAAGCTACCAAGAAAGCCATGGAAGGTCTGGTAGGCGCTATTATTGCTACCTCACTTGTGTTGGCGGCAGTATTCGTTCCCGTAAGTTTTCTGTCGGGTATCACCGGACAGCTTTATCGCCAGTTTACTATTACCATCGTAGTATCTGTGCTTCTGTCTACGGTTGTGGCGCTGACCTTGAGTCCGGTAATGTGTTCACTCATCCTGAAACCAGTTGATCCGAACAAACCCAAGAACAAGGTGTTCAGACTAATTAATGAATGGCTGGCTATCGGAAACAATAAATACATTATTTATATCAAGCATGTTGTCAAACACCCGCGCCGTATAATGGCAGGCTTTGGAATGGTATTGGTTTTCATCTATGTATTCCATCGCCTTGTTCCGACCAGCTTCCTTCCGATAGAAGACCAGGGATATTTCACCGTGGAACTGGAACTTCCGGAAACAGCCACTTTGGAAAGAACACGTGTCATAACTGACAGAGCAATCGACTTCATCATGAAAGACCCGGCAGTGGAATACGTACAGAATGTAACAGGTAGCAGTCCACGTGTAGGTACCAGCCAGGCCAGAAGCCAGTTGACCGTCATCCTGAAAGAATGGAAGGAACGTGACAACACAACCATTGACGAAGTAATGGACCGCATACAGAAAGAGCTGGAAAAATACCCGGAAAGTAAAGTGTATCTTTCTACTCCTCCGGTAATTCCCGGACTTGGTACTGCCGGTGGTTTTGAAATGCAGCTGGAAGCCCGTGGCGATGCAACGTATGACGATTTGGTAAGAGCTACGGACACACTGATGTATTACGCTTCACAACGGAAAGAAATAGCAGGATTGTCTTCTTCTCTCCAGGCTGAAATTCCCCAGTTGTATTTCGATGTAGACCGGGATAAAGTCAAACTGGCGGGTGTACCAATGGCCGACGTATTCTCTACCATGAAGGCCTACACAGGTTCTGTTTATGTGAATGACTTTAACATGTTCAACCGTATCTACCGTGTATACATTCAGGCAGAAGCTCCGTATCGTCAGCAACGCGACAATATCGGTCTGTTCTTTGTAAGAGGATCTGATGGTGACATGATTCCGCTGACAGCCCTTGGAACTACTGATTATACAACCGGACCGGGAAGTATCAGACGCTTTAACATGTTTAATACAGCCGTTATCCGAGGAACCACAGCCAATGGAGCAAGTTCCGGTCAGGTAATGGAAACGCTGGAACAGATTGCACGCGAAAAATTACCCGACAATATCGGTGTTGAATGGAGCGGTCTGTCCTATCAGGAAAAGAAAGCCGGCGGACAAACCGGACTCATCCTGGCGCTGGTATTCCTGTTCGTCTTCCTGTTCCTGGCAGCCCTTTATGAAAGCTGGACAGTGCCTATCGCCGTATTGATTTCACTTCCGGTAGCCGTTTTAGGAGCGTATGCGGGTATTACCCTCTGCGGTTTGGAAAATGACACCTATTTTCAGATTGGTCTGGTAATGCTTATCGGTCTTGCCGCGAAGAACGCCATTTTGATTGTGGAATTCGCCAAAGACGAAGTCGATAAAGGACGTGATATCGTAGAATCTGCTCTTCATGCAGCCAGCCTGCGTTTCCGCCCCATCTTGATGACCTCACTGGCCTTCATCCTGGGTATGCTTCCAATGGTGATTGCTACAGGTCCGGGGTCAGCCAGCCGACAAGCCATCGGTACCGGTGTATTCTTCGGAATGATAGTGGCTGTTACCGTAGGTATCCTGCTCGTGCCGTTCTTCTTTGTAATGATTTACAAAGCTACCCACAAAATTAAAGCGAAACAGTAAACCTTACAGATGTAGCTTATGAAACTGAAAAATCAACTATATAAAATTTTGGTGATTCCCGTAGCAGCCCTCCTGATGGGAGGCTGCAAAATCGGGAAACAATACACCCGTCCTCAAATAGATTTGCCCTCTACCCTCGACAGCACAAGTGTAGATACTGCATCTATTGGTGACTATCCCTGGGAACAGCTTTATACGGACACTATCCTTCAGCAACTTATCCAAAAGACCTTGGACAACAACAAGGACATGCTGATTGCAGCAGCAAAAGTCAAGGAACTGGCTGCCATGAAACGTATTGATTATGCCAACCTCTTTCCTCAAGTCGGACTTAAGTTCTATGCAGAACAAGAAGGCGAAGACCACGGAGGCGGACACTATAAATCAGACGACCAGTATGATATAAAACTGGGGGTTACATGGGAAATCGACCTGTGGGGAAACCTGCGCTGGGCCAAAGATAAAAGTATGGCCGAGTTTATGGGTTCCATTGAGAATCAGCGGGCCTTGAAAATGAGTCTGGTGGCACAAGTGGCACAATCCTACTTTGAACTGGTGGCTCTCGACAACGAACTGTCTATCGTGAAAAAGACAGTAGATGCCCGCCGGGAAAGTCTGCACCTGGCACGTATCCGCTACGAAGGAGGATTGACTTCAGAAACGGCCTTCCGTCAAGCACAGGTGGAATTGGCAAGAACAGCCACTTTGGTTCCCGATTTGGAAAAGAAGATTACATTGAAACAAAACGAAATAGCCTTCTTAGCTGGAGAATATCCTCACGACATAAAAAGAACAGTCCTGCCTGAAGATGTAATTCATGCAGCTTCCTTACCCGTGGGACTCCCCTCTTCCTTGCTGGAGCGTCGGCCGGATGTACGTCAGGCTGAACAGGCCGTCATTGCTGCCAATGCAGCCGTAGGAATTGCTTATACCAATATGTTTCCCAAACTGACACTAACAGCCAGCCATGGTTCAGAAAATGAAGAGCTTTCTCATCTGTTCAAATCGCCCCATTACCTATTGGCGGGAACCATTCTTCAGCCTATTTTCGCCATGGGAAAAAACCGGGCCATGCTGAAAGCAAAGAAAGCTGCCTGTGAACAAGCTGCCTACGCATACGAGAAAGTGGTACTGAACGCTTTCAAGGATGCGTACAATGCCATAGCAGAATATAATAAGGTAAAAGAAATCTATGAAACCCGCTTGCGACTGGAGCAGTCTTCGAAAATTACACTTGATTTGGCTCAGCTGCAATATATCAACGGAGTAATTGGTTACATGGATTTGCTGGACGCACAGCGAGGTTATCTGGATGCCCAAATCGGATTGAGCAATGCTGTACGTGACAAACAGATTACAATGGTTAATTTATACAAGGCCTTAGGAGGAGGCTGGCAATAATCCTCCCATAAAAAAACGCGGAAACTGATATATCAAACCAATCTAGTTTCCGCGTTTTTTGTATATTATACAGATTCTACGCCATATACCTTACGGTAAATTTCATCCCGTATAGATTCAAATTCTTTGTCTATCGTTTCTGTTCCTGCATACATCAGGAACATGGGAAGTGTTTCTCCTCCCTTTCGGTACGAAGGCTGTACATACTCTTTTTCGCATAAACTGAATCCGCACCGCTGATAAAAACCGATACGCCGGCGACTCCATTCGTCCACCGGTTTCTCCACTTCCAGAATAATGACTCCCGGGAATTGCTGCTGAAGGACTTCCATGATTTTCCGTCCATATCCTTTATTGCGCACAGATGGAGAAGTAGCCAGATGCTCCACATAAGAAAAGCCGGCAAACTTCCACACTGTAATAAGTCCGACCAGAAGTTCATCATCTGAAATCAAGTAGCAAGTAAAGGCTGCACAGTTATCCACATTATCTCGTTGTGCTACATCATCCCTCCGCTCCGCTTCAGGGAAAGACTCATGCAACAGGTTTTCTACAAAAGAATAGTCTTTGTCTGTGGTTTGAAGTGGTGTAAATTGAAGCATAACCCATAGATTTAGAAATTATTACTCTGTATAAAAACGAATCGTCCGTTCCAAGGAGCGCTGGCATACGGGACAGAACACAGGTGCCTCATTGATTCTCATCCGGCATTCCGTAGTCGGGCGATAAATTCCCTTTTTAGTGTAACCAGCTCCTTCATATACCCCGACTTTTGTGTAAATCAGTTTTTCATCGGCCTGAGGTTTTGTCGGCACAGGAGTTCCCTGTTCCAGCATATCCTTCCATTTATCTTCAAAATGAACCAAAGTCGTAATATTCGGTTCCCAAGGCTCTATGTCATAAGGATACAACGGACTGGGAGCCTCATCATACGCATATTCATCGGCCAACCCTCCAAAACTATGCCCAAACTCATGTACCACGACTGGTCTGAACATAGAGTGATGTGCCGTAGTCAATGTGTAGGAGTTGTAAATACCTCCTCCTCCGTAGGTATCCGTATTGGCAAGGATAATGATATGCTCGTATGGAATACCTGCCAGCCAGTTATGAATGGCTTTCACGCTACGGGTAGTCAGATAACGATCGGAATAAAACGTATCAAAATGCGAACTTACGGCTGTTTTTTTCCATTCATCCTTTCGGGGAATACTTACCCCGCTATCTTTTGACTCACTAAATACAGCCACAATATTGAAGCGGTCTTTCAGCTTCTTAAACGGTTCATGTGCAAACAAGGCTTCACACGCCACCGCCGCATCTTTGTAAAACAAATCCGATTCATTAGCTGCATAACCTTCTGCCATAATGGCCACGTCAATGCATTTATCTGAAGAACCTCCTTGCCACAAATAGCGATGCGGTGTCAGATCTCCTTCCCCTCTTTGATGAATCAGAATATCAGAAGGATTAACCTCATGTACCAGCGTAGCGCTCACTTCGCGCGAAGCGTTCCGCAAAACGACGGTGATTTCTGCCGGCTGCTTGGGATAAGGTACCAAAAATGTATTTTCGAATCCACGTTTCACGACCTTGGCTTCCTGTTCTCCAATCCATTCCTGAAACAAGCTGGAGAAAGAAGTGCGGTAGATAACCTTCCCGGTAGCCTTATCCTTCATGGTTATCTCTCCATTTCCCTCCAACGGAAGTTCCGACAAATGATGGCGTCTTCCTGCCCACTGCGGAAGAACCGACAATTCATCCAGACAAATGTCCTGCTTGTCTGCATTTCCCATAAATATATAATCCAGACGAAGCGTCTTGTCTACAAAATAATCTTCAAAAGTCTGCGCAAAGGTACCGCTGCCGAGTGACAGCCCCAATGCTAAAATCAATGCTGCTCTTTTCATACGTTCTTTTATTTTCCCACAAAAATAACGAAATGTCTTGTTTCCACACAATCCGCAGTCTAAAAAGCATTTCAATATATCACTCTTTCATAAAACCAGTACTTCCAAGAAAGTACCACAGTACTGCAAAGGAAGTACTCCAGTACTTTCAGGAAAGTACTGCAATACTGCAAGGGAAGTACTGACCTTATGACTTTTCCTGATATAACTAGACGTTTTTTCTTTTTATAAACTGGAGCAGCAGACACTTTGCATACATGAAAACACTTTGAACAACACATAAAAAAAGCGGTGCCTCCACCAAGAGACACCGCCATCCAAATATTTATCATCAATTAATTAAAGAACTTTATTCCAATAAAGTATGTACGCGGCTGCGTAGGGCCATAGAAATACTTGGAGTCACGATTCATACCTTTATCCAAATCCTTCTGGAAGGCATTAAAGATATTCTGCACACCTCCGTTTACCTGCAACTTCAAATGGTCGTTCAGCACAAAGGTGTAATTCAGCTTCAAGTTGAAATCCATAAAGTCAGGGGTATGTTCCAAGCAGTCCTTCTCGATGTATCCGGCAAAGTGAGGAACAATCATGCGTCCCGTATATACGCCGGAAAGAGAAAAGTCAAAGTTCTTCAACGGAGCCGAACTAAACGTAAAGTATCCATAGTAGTCCGGCGTACGCGGCATGCGCTTGATAGCTGCCACATCTTCATCTTCGCTCCATCTCACCGCTTCTGTGTAACGGCTGCGCTGTACCGTAAAACCTAACTGCAACTGTGCTTCCTTTCCATGAGCAATCTTGTAATCGATATTGGCTCCATATACCCGTGCACCGTTTCCGTTTCTGCGTTCCTGCACCAATGTGCCCGATACAGGGTCCTTTCCTAAACTTTCCAGATAAAATACATCGTTCAACGCCGTATAGAAACCTTCAATCAGCAAGTTCGACTGGAAATGTCCGAAATTGAAACTCCAGTCTACAGAACCACTGAAACTGTTGGAGCGTTCCGGTTTCAATCCTTCTGCCAGTCTTACTTCCATTGCCTCACCTCCCACGGCCGCCACATGCAAGTCCTCATCGTATGCCTGAGGTGCACGGAAACCCGTCGACCAAGTGAGACGTCCCTGAAATTTATCAGAAGGTTTCCAGAGGGTATTGATACGCGGACTGAAAATCACGTTATCCACCAAATTGTGTTTATCCAAGCGGAACCCAGCCAATATCGTGAAATAATCCAGTTTCCATTCATTCTGCACAAATCCGCTGGCAATCTTCACATCCTGTCTCAAGTCACGTCCGTAACCCGTCATCACATCATGCAAGGAGTTATACTGATACTCCAGTCCACCGGTAAAGGTAGCCGGAAAAAAGAGACAGTTGTCCATGTTTCCTACATACATAGCTCCACCTACAGCAGTCAGGTCATTGGTTTTTCCGTATGCATTCTCCGCCTTGTCTGCCCCATAATAGCTGTTACGGTCGGTGTGCTGTGCCGAAGCATATACAGAAAGCTTGTGCTTGTACTCATTGAAGAAAACATCATACGTCAGCCCCCCACTGTTAATGATGTGCTTGGTCTGTTCCGTAATATCCGTTTCGTGAGGCTGCAAGTCAAACTTGTTTCCTCCGCGACGGAACTCGTTGGTGGTATGATATTCCAGACTGATACGGCTGAACTGTGTCGGACGGTAATATGCCCGCAGTCCGAATGTATTCATATTCAGTTTACCCAATTCTGAGAATCCGTCTCCATCCGCATCATACGGATTACGGTTACGATAAGACTGATACAGCGCGATGCCATACGAATTGTCGGACGAAACCAGTGACGCATTGGCTCCCATATACTGTTCCCATACCTTTCCATTCAAGTTCGACATGGTAGAAGCCACCTGGAATGAATTACGAACGGGGTCTTTGGTAATGATGTTAATGGTACCTCCCACGGCATTGGCTCCAAATAAGGCAGAACCACCTCCGCGAACCACTTCCACGCGCTCAATCATATTGATTGGAATCTGCTCCAGTCCATACACGCCCGAAAGCGCGCTCATCACCGGACGACTGTTAATCAGGATTTGTGAATAAGGTCCCTCCAATCCATTGATACGCACCTGAGGGAAACCGCAGTTCTGGCAATTGTTTTCTACGCGCAATCCCGACTGGTAGTTCAGCGATTTGGCCAAATCGGTAGAATTGACAATTTCAAACAACTTGTTGCTCATCACATTCACCACCACAGGCGCTACCTTACGGCTGGTTTCATTCCGGTTGGCCGATACTACTACCTCATCCGTCATGATACTTTCTTCCTCCATGACAAAATGCATGTCGACCACAAAGTCTTTACTCACCGTCACCTTCTTTACCTGAGTGGTATATCCCATTATCTGCACCTTCAAGGTGTATTCTCCTGCCGGAAGCTTTTTAAAACGGAAATATCCTCCGGCATCCGTCACCGTACCTTCTCCTGTTTCCACCAACAACACGGTAGCATAAGGCAATCCTGCTTCCGAACCTTTCTCAATTACGTGTCCCACAATGGCATTTCCTTCTTTTACGGGACCATCAGCGTATGCAATAGTACAGCTGACAAGAGCGCATACCACTCCCATCAGCAAATTGATATATTTTTTCATTATTTGCTCCTAAAAAATTAATACTATGTTCTTCAAATTCCCAATAAGAACGATAGTACAGGAGGAGCACGAAGGTACATCCCTTCCGTACAACAACATACGGCATGGAATGTATTCTTTATATAAGGTAATGAATAGAGCAGGTGCAAATCGGGAGTCTCTACTTCCGTATGCCCAGGCTCCAATGAAGAAAAAGTCGACAGAAAATGCAGCGCCAATGTCTGCCCGTCACTATGAGAGTGAGAATGCGAGAAGGGATGCGAGTGCACAAGCATCACCCCGTTTACCACATGCACGTGGGTAAACAGGGCAGTCGTGGCATAATATGCGGCAAACAGAGTGGCCAGACACAATGCCCATACTCGTATATGTTTGCGGAACCCTTTACACATTTTCCGTCTTCCTACGTATTTTATTCGTTATCTTTGTTTCCAAACAAAAGTTCATAATCACGCTTTGCAGCTGGTACAGTCCATTCTTCAGGAATAAACTTCCACTGGTTCAGCGGAGCCGGATTCAGTACTTTAACCTCCTCAATCCGTTTCATCAGGTAATAGCGCAAATCCTTATCCGTTGAAAAGACAATACGCTTTGCCAGTTCTGCTTTGGGAATACCTGCTCCCTTGGTCAGCAAGTCTCCTCCTCCATTTCCACGATAGGAATTGACGGCTACCCGATATTGCTTGTCCATCTCGAACGGCTTGCCGTCGGCCATCCGTTCAATCGTAATTCTCTTTCCGTATGGTTTGGTCACATCCACCGTATAGATGATACCCGCCGCAGAATCAAAATTGAAGCTGGGATTACGGAAACGACCGAAACCGTTGTCTTTTTCGTTCAGCAACAGCAGGTGCTCATCGGGTGAAGTCATCTGGTTCACCCAAAGGTCATACGACATTTCCAGAAAATCCTTTACTTCCTTTCCGGTCAACACCATCGTGTAGAGCATGTTCTCAAACTTATATAAGTTGAACATATCGCTCATACGAATGTCTCCTTCTTTAATCTCAGCATAAGCCGACAAAGGCGCACAGAAAGAAATATCAGCTCCGGTAATATCCAGTTGCAACTGATGAATCAAATCAATAAAAGCAGACGGGCCAAAGAACGCATCCTTGGAAGAAATTGTACGTTCCATCCGTCCGATTTTCCGGGACACAAAAGCCTGCGTCGCCTCATACTGTTTCTGGAAAGTATGCATAAAATCCTTATCTACGGCATAGTCATCCATGTTCACCAGCTTTCCATCTACTTGCTTCGAAACAATCTTTCCATTCTGTTTCTTCACCGTTACGGTCACTTCCGATACCACTTTTGCCGTATTGGCCGGATCAATTACCAGCACAGAATCGCCCGATGCATTGGCAACTCTTTCATTCCAGCGGGTATGGTCATGTCCCATAAAAACAACATCGAACCCTGGAACATTGGCAGCCACGCCTTTCGAGCCGTTTTCTACCACATTGTCCAGTTTCTTTCCATCCATTCCTGAATGAAACAATCCAATCAAAATATCCGGTTGTTCTTTTTCACGAATTTCCTTCACCCATTTCGCCGCACATGCTTCCATGTCCTCAAAACGAAGTCCGGCCCATAACTGCTCAGGCAACCAGGATGGTACCGCCGGCGTAATCATTCCTAACACAACCACCTTCACTCCGTTCCGTTCCAATACCTCATAAGGTTTCAGATAAGGCTTTCCTGTTTTCACATCCACGATATTGGCCCCAAGTATAGGGAAGTCACACTGGCCTACCCAACGGTCGTACACCGCATGTCCTGTCTCCACATCATGATTGCCCATGTTGCCCACATCATAGCGCATATAGTTCAGCATAGCGGCACATACATGTACGGAAGCAGTATCCATATAATTGTAGTAATAAGCCACAGGCTGTCCTTGCAGAATATCACCGTTGTCCATCAAAATAAGATTATCGCCATACACCTCACGCTCTTCCTTCACGTACGAAGAAACGCGGGCCAGACTTCCTCTCATCTGTTTGTTCTGTATAAAATCATAGGGGAAGTAGCATCCGTGCACGTCGCTCGTCTCTACAAATTTCAATGTGATGGTTTCCTCATTATTCGAGGCATTCAAATGCCCTTGGCCCATACCGAGTAATGTAATCAGGCTGATTAAAAAGTAAAATCGTCTAGTCTTCATTTTCGCAGACTTTTATGTAAGTTTTTGCAAAGATACGAGAAGTTGCCGACATTCCCGCAGAATACTTCCTAAAATACCCAAATACGAAAGATTTCCCAACCGCTTTTTTATGCCATTTTTTCACTACTTTTGCAACCAAATAATATAAAGCCCCTATCAATGGAAGAATTCAGCCAGATGATTGCCGCCGAACTGAAACTGCCGGCACATCGCATAGCCAATACACTCAAACTGCTCCAGGGAGGAGCGACCATTCCTTTCATCAGCCGTTACCGTAAAGAAGCTACCGGCGGACTGGATGAAGTGCAGATAGGCGACATTCAGACACGGTATGAGAAACTGTGTGAATTGTCCAAACGAAAGGAAACCGTACTTTCCACCATCGAGGAGCAAGGGAAACTGACTCCAGAGCTGAAAGCCCGCATTTCTGCCTGCTGGAATACAACCGAACTGGAAGACATCTACCTTCCCTTCAAGCCCAAACGAAAAACCCGAGCCGAGGCTGCACGTGCCAAAGGACTGGAACCGCTGGCCCTCTTGCTCATGATGCAAAAGGAAAACAACCTTGCTGCCAAGGTACGGAACTTCGTCAAAGGAGAAGTCAAAGACGAGGAAGATGCACTGAAAGGAGCACGCGATATTCTGGCTGAACAAATCAGCGAAGACGAGCGGTCGCGCAACCTGATGCGCAACCAGTTCCAGCGCCAGGCCCTCATTCAGTCAAAAGTGGTCAAAGGAAAAGAAGCAGAAGAGGCTTCGGCCAAGTACCGCGACTATTTTGATTTCTGTGAGCCCTTGAAGAAATGTTCTTCCCACCGCCTGCTGGCCCTTCGCCGGGGAGAATCGGAAGGAGTATTAAAAGTAAACATTTTCCCGGAAGATGAAGATATGTGCAACGAACGCCTTCAACGGCTGTTCGTACGGGCCAACAATGAATGTGCACACCAAGTGGAAGAGGCCCTCACCGATGCCTACAAACGCTTGCTGAAACCTGCCATTGAAACCGAGTTTGCCGCACTCAGCAAAGAGAAGGCCGATGAAGAAGCCATTCGGGTATTCGCAGAAAACCTCCGTCAGTTGTTGCTGGCCCCTCCTTTGGGGCAGAAACGGGTGATGGGTATCGACCCTGGATTCCGTACGGGATGCAAAGTGGTCTGCCTGGATGCACAAGGTACCCTTCTGCATAACGAGGCCATTTACCCCCACCCGCCCAAATCTGAATATGCACAGGCAGCCCGAAAGATTGTGAAGTTAGTGGAACAATATAAAATCGAGGCCATTGCCATCGGAAACGGAACGGCCAGCCGTGAAACAGAACAATTTGTAACCAGTCAGCGTTACGACCGTGAAGTACAGGTTTTCGTGGTCAGCGAAGATGGAGCGTCTATTTACTCAGCCTCTAAAACTGCCCGCGAAGAGTTTCCGGATTACGACGTGACAGTACGTGGTGCCGTATCTATCGGCAGAAGACTGATGGACCCACTGGCAGAACTGGTGAAGATTGACGCCAAATCCATCGGTGTGGGACAATACCAGCACGACGTGGACCAGACCAAGCTGAAGGCTTCACTCGACCAGACCGTAGAAAGTTGTGTCAACCTGGTGGGCGTGAATGTCAACACCGCCAGCAAGCACCTGCTGACCTACGTTTCCGGATTAGGTCCGACACTGGCACAGAACATTGTGGACTACCGTACTGAAAACGGTCCGTTTGAGTCACGCCGCCAATTATTGAAGGTGCCGAGAATGGGGGCCAAAGCCTACGAACAGTGCGCCGGATTCCTCCGCATTCCGCAAGCCAAGAATCCGCTGGACAATTCTGCGGTTCACCCGGAAAGCTACCCGATTGTAGAACAGATGGCAAAAGATTTGAACTGTACGGTAGCCGACTTGATTAAAGACAAAGAGCTCCGCAGTAAAATCGATTTAAAGAAATACGTGACCGATACGGTCGGTTTACCCACCCTGACGGATATTCTTCAGGAGCTGGACAAACCCGGAAGAGACCCTCGCCAGAAAATACAGGTATTTGAGTTTGACAAGAACGTACGTACTCTAGACGACCTGCAGGAAGGAATGGAACTGCCCGGCATCGTGACCAACATTACCAACTTTGGCTGCTTTGTCGACATCGGTATCAAGGAAAACGGACTGGTGCACGTATCGCAACTGGCCGACCGTTTTGTCAGCAATCCGGCCGACGTGGTACGCATCCACCAGCATGTACGTGTCAAAGTTATGAGCATTGACCACGAGCGGAAACGTATTCAGCTCACCATGAAAGGATTGAACAACTAAATTGACAGATAACAATGAAACAAGATGAAAAGGAGCTGTGCGGCTGGTTTATTTTCTGCCCCAAACAGCAGCTCCTTCTGGTTAAAGACGGAGACAGGTTCCACATCCCATATTCCGTGGAACCTCCCGTACAGCTTCCTGCTGATACGCCCATACATACCGTCGGGGAAATTCTGGGCCATCCGGCAAAAGCATGTGCCCTTCCGCTGGAAGCACTAACAGGACAGAACACCTCATTTATTCCGACAGACCTGCGTGCTTCGTACGATGTACTGCCACTGGAAGAATACCAATGCGCAGGTAAAGCCTCTCAAATACTGACATGGGACAAGAACAGCCGCTTTTGTCCGGCTTGCGGCACCCCTACCACACAGACGGGCCCCATCACCAAACGATGCCCTCACTGCGGACAGGAAATCTATCCGCGCATTTCTCCTGCTGTTATCGTTTTAATAAAGAAAGGGGATAGTGTATTACTGGTACACGCACGCAACTTCCGGGGCAGTTTCAAAGGACTGGTAGCCGGCTTCCTGGAGCCTGGGGAAACACTGGAAGAATGCGTTCACCGCGAAGTGATGGAAGAGACCGGTATCCGTATCAAAAACCTGAAGTATTTCGGAAGCCAGCCCTGGCCTTATCCAAGCGGTATCATGGTGGGATACTATGCGGAATACGAAAGCGGAACCATCAAATTACAGGATGAAGAACTGAGTGCCGGAGCATTCTACCACCGCGACCACCTGCCGGAAATCCCCAAGAAACTAAGTATTGCGCGAAAGTTGATTGACGCATGGTTAAACAACGAGATATGAAAAAAGCAGTATCATTTCTTATCCGACTTTTTCAACAGCTTCTGAGCCGGATAACCAAATTCGGGAAACAGTGCATAAGCTGGTATGTACATACTTTCCGTAAATTGCCATGGTACGGGCGTACCGGAATGGGAATCCTCACCGGCATTGGCATGCTCATCGTCTTACTGGTCATGATTGACCTCAATTTCTTGTGGCTGTTCGGAAAATCACCGAGCATGTTCAACATCAAAGAGCCTATACAGCACATCGCCTCCGAGATTTACAGTGCCGACGGAAAACTGATTGGAAAATTCTATTCAGAAAACCGTACACCGGTGGAATACAAGGATATTTCTCCGATACTGGTCAAGACGCTGGTCTGCACGGAGGACGAACGCTTTTACAAGCATTTCGGTATCGACTTTGAAGGAGTATTTGCTGCTGCCAAAGACTACGTAGCTCACGGAACGGCACGTGGAGCCAGTACCATCACTCAGCAGCTGGTCAAAAACCTGTTCAAAGTACGTTCACAATACTCTACCGGACTCTTAGGACATATCCCCGGAGTAAAACTGCTGATTATGAAGGCCAAGGAATGGGTTACAGCGGTCAAGATTGAAATGCTGTACAGCAAGGAAGAAATTCTGACCATGTATTTCAACACGGTAGACTTCGGAAGCAACGCATTCGGTATCAAGACGGCCTGTCATACCTATTTTAATACAACTCCCGATAAAATTACCGTAGAACAGGCTGCCACACTTATCGGCCTGCTGAAGGCTACTACCTATTATAATCCTAAAATCAACCCAAAGAATAGTCTTTCACGACGAAATGTGGTATTGGGAAAGCTCTATGAACACCATGTGCTGAACAAGCATCAGCTGGACTCCATCCGGAAACTTCCCACCATTCTGAAATTCAAGCAGGAGAATTATTACACTGGTCCGGCACTCTATTTCCGCGAAGCCATAGCCAATGAACTGAAGGAATGGTGCAAGGAAAATAATACAGACCTCTATGGCGACGGACTGAAAATTTATACCACACTCGACAGCCGGTTGCAGCAATATGCCGAAGAAGCTGTCAACCGTCAGATGCGTGAAGTACAGAAACGGTTTGATGCACATTGGGGCACGCAGGCTCCGTGGCGAGACCGGAATGGGGAGGAAATTCCTCGCTTCATCGAAGAGCTGGCCGAAAAGACACCGGCCTACCAGTATCTGTCCCATAAATACGGTAACCAGACTGATTCCATCACCTACTACCTGAACCAGCCTCATCGTTGCAAGGTCTTCGACTATGACCTCGGACAAAAAGATACCCTGTTCAGTACCATGGACTCTATCCGCTACATGGAACGCTTCATGCACTGTGGGTTTGTGGCCATCGCTCCGCATACGGGAGAAGTAAAGGCATGGGTAGGCGACATCAATTTCCAGTCATGGAAATACGATAAGGTGCTTTCCAAGCGTCAGCCCGGCTCTACCTTCAAACTCTTTGTCTATACGGAAGCCATGAACCAGGGATTATCCCCCTGCGACCTGCGTGTAGATGAAAACATCCCCTGGGAAGTGGAAGAAAATGGAGAAAAGAAACTCTGGATGCCTCACAATGCCAATGGAGGTGCCACTCTCGATACCATGTCTCTGAAAATGGCGTTTGCCCAATCGGTCAACACCATTGCTGCCAACATAGCCCATGAAGTAGGCATTCACCAGATAGCCACTACCGCACACCGCATGGGTATCCAGACCAAGCTGGAAGAAACACCGGCCCTCAGCCTGGGAGCTTCTGACGTATCGCTATTGGAGCTGGTTTCTGCCTACGGCACCGTAGTGAACGATGGAGAAGCCATTCAGCCCACACTGATTACCCGTGTAGAGAATAAAGACGGAAAAGTTATCTACCAACAAGAAGCTGAAGCAACCCAGGCCATTCCTTACGCCAGTGCCTATCTTATGCAACAGATGTTAAGAGGTGGACTGACTTGCCCGAAAGGAACTTCACAAGCGCTCTGGCGTTTCCGCATCTTTGATAAAGGTACGGAGTTCGGCGGGAAGACCGGTACCTCTTCCAATCACTCCGATGCCTGGTTTGTGGGTATCAGTCCCAACCTGGTAGGAGGAGCCTGGGTAGGCGGAGAGTACCGCAGCATTCATTTCCGCACAGGCGAACTAGGGCAAGGCAGTCGCACCGCACTGCCCGTATTCGGATATTTCATGGAAAAAGTATTGGCCAATCCGGAGCTTGCCGCACTTTATGCCAAGAAATTCCCAAGTCCTAAAGAAAAGCTGGACCGTTCATGGGATTGTAATGACTATTTCCCTCACTACTGTGACAGCGATTCCATTCTCATCACACTGGGCGATTCATTACTTTTCGAAGCAGAACACGCCGCTCCTACAGAAGATTAACCTATTGATATTCAACACGAATCTAAATTCAACTCAAAATACACTTGTGTTTAAGACAAAACGCTTTGACGTTTGAATCAAAACGCAAGTGCATTTAAGATAAAACGCCTTTGCGTTTGCATTGAAACGTACTTGCGTTTCAAACCAAATGCAAAGGCGTTTTTTAACGACCTTCAAAACACCTATTAAGTATGTAAAAATCTATACCTTATTCTTTCTTTTTTATTTTTTTTCTTACCTTTGCGGTGCATCCTCTCGAAGGGATGTCTGTAACAACAGAAACACTTTAAACAAAAAATATTAGAGATTATGATGACTATTGACAAATTCAACTTTGCCGGCAAAAAGGCAATCGTTCGTGTGGACTTCAATGTACCTTTGAACGAAGAAGGTAAAATTACAGACGATACTCGTATCCGTGGTGCACTGCCTACTTTGAAAAAAATCTTGGCAGACGGTGGTGCCTTGATTATCATGTCACACATGGGTAAACCAAAAGGCAAAGTAAACGCTAAATATTCTTTGAGCCAGATTGTAGACGCTGTAGCTGCTGCTCTGGGTACTCCGGTTCAGTTCGCTCCTGACTGTGCTAAAGCTCAGGAAGCTGCTGCTGCATTGAAACCGGGTGAAGTATTGCTGCTTGAAAACCTCCGTTTCTATCCGGAAGAAGAAGGTAAGCCTGTAGGTATCGAAAAAGAAGATCCTGCTTACGAAGACGCTAAGAAAGCTATGAAGGCTTCTCAGAAAGAATTCGCTAAGACTTTGGCTTCTTACGCTGACTGCTACGTAATGGACGCATTCGGTACTGCTCACCGTAAACACGCTTCTACAGCTGTTATCGCTGACTACTTCGATGCTGACCACAAGATGTTGGGCTACCTGATGGAAAAAGAAGTACAGGCTGTTGACAACGTATTGAAAGACATCAAACGTCCGTTCACTGCTATCATGGGTGGTTCTAAAGTTTCTACTAAGATTGGTATCATCGAAAACTTGATGGACAAAGTAGACAACTTGATCCTTTGCGGTGGTATGGCATTTACTTTCGCTAAAGCTCAGGGTGGTAAGATCGGTAACTCATTGGTAGAAGATGACAAACTGGATCTGGCTTTGGAAATCATGGCTAAGGCTAAAGCTAAAGGTGTAAACTTAGTTTTGGGTTGCGACTGTGTAGCTGCTGACAAGTTTGCTAACGATGCAAACACTCAGGTTTGCGACGATAAGAACATTCCTGACGGATGGATGGGTCTGGATGCAGGTCCTAAAACTCGCGAAGAATTCAAAGCTGCTATCAAGGGTGCTAAGACTATCCTGTGGAACGGTCCTGCCGGTGTATTCGAAATGGACAACTTCGCTGGTGGTTCTAAAGTAATTGCTGAAGCTATTGCTGAAGCTACTAAAGAAGGTGCATTCTCATTGATCGGTGGTGGTGACTCTGTAGCTTGTATCAACAAGTTCGGTATGGCTGACCAGGTATCTTACATCTCAACTGGTGGTGGTGCATTGCTCGAAGCTATCGAAGGTAAAATCCTTCCGGGTATCGCAGCTATCCGTGGCGATAAATAATGCATAAATACTTTATCGTAAATATTTCAAGGCATGACTTTTCGGTCATGCCTTTTTTATTTTCTATTTCTACATAAAGCTCCGTATTATTTTGATAAGAGATTGTTTTTTCCGAAATTTGCACTTATCAACAAAAGTATTATGCAGAAATTTATTTATCTCATTTGCCTCTTATTATCTGTCATATACACACGTTCAGAGGCACAAATATTTCAATATATCGGTATAGCAGACGGACTCAGCAGCCGAAGAGTTCTCTCTATTCAACAAGGAGAATATGATTACATCTGGATTCTTACCCACAAGGGTATAGACCGCTATAACGGAAAGCAGTTTACACACTATCCGCTGATTAAAAATGGTGCAGTTGTCAACTGTTTCCCTAATCTGAATATTTTAAAGACTGACAGAGAAAAGAAGTTATGGGAAATCGGAAAAGACGGACTGGTATTCAATCTGAATGAGGCCAGAGACTCCTTCCAGTTGGTATTCGACTTGCATGAACAGTATCCGGAAACTCAAAAGTGTCCGATAACCTGCATTTATCTGGACGAAGAAAAAAATATCTGGTTCTGCACAGAAGGTTATCAGTACATCTACAATGGAGATACTCAGAAGACCAGAAAAATAAGTCATAAAATTCCAGGAAAAGTAACCTGCATCACACAGGCAAAGGGAAATAACTATTTTATTTCGACCGAACAAACCTTGTATTCAGCTACCCTGAACAAAGGAGAATTAACCAACGTACGGAAAATTGATATTTCCAATATCAACATCATTGATTACATTTATTATCATAAGCCTACCAACAAGCTTATCATCAATGCCCTGCTTGATAAGCTGTTTATTTATACCCCTGAAAGCGGAGAGCTGACAGACCTCGGGAAACACCTGAAAGACATCGGGGTAAACACCATCACGCCCAACCGGAAAAACCTGGATGAGGTGTTCATTGCAACCGATGGTGACGGAGTATATAAACTGGATGTCAAGAAAAAAGAACTTTCTCATTTCTTAAAAGAAGACAATGAGAGCTTCAACAAGATGAACGGAAGCATCATCAAGGATATTTACATGGACCAGAACAACCGTATCTGGAACGTGATTTATCCTATCGGCATTACCATCTATTCCGAAAAGTACCCTGAATACCAATGGTTCAAACATGCGTCGAACAGCAGTAACACCTTGTCAAATGACTGCATCAACGGCATCATGGAGGATTCTGAAGGAGATATATGGTATGCCACCTGCAACGGAATAAGCTGTTATGACATCAGTGAAAAGAAGTGGAAAAGCTATTGTACGGAGAAGGAACTTCCTCAATATGAAAACCATATTTTCTTGTCCGTATGCGAAATAAGACCGGGAATTATCCTGGCCGGAGGCTATATGTCCGGTATCTTCCGCATAGACAAGAAGGCTGGAACTACGACCTTCCATCAGCAAGGAAAATCGCAGGCACGTGAAACTCCGGACAAATACATCCGCGGACTGATAAAAGACAAGAATGAGGTTATCTGGAGTGGAGGATTCTACAGCCTGAAAAGCTTTGACACACGCACACAGGAAAAGCAGGAATACAGCAGCTCCTACCCTATCACGTATCTTTTAGAAAGAAATGAAAATTCCTTCTGGGTAGGAACCATACAAGGATTGTATGTATTCGATAAAACGAAACGGCAACTGTATCCTTACATGGAAAAAGAAGATTTCGGCTGTATCAATGCAATCTACAATACTCCCGACCTGAAAAAGACCTATGTCGGCACCTACGGAAACGGATTGTTTATCATTGATAATCAAACGAATGAAATCACACACTGCATGGCCAACAACAGCGGCTTGCAGACAAACAATATCTATAGTATTGTTCCGGACAAAAACGGGAATCTGTTTTTAGGTACAGAAAACGGACTGTCTTTCTACAACCGGAAAGAACAGACCTTTACCAACTGGACACGGGAACAGGGATTGCAAGGAGCAAACTTCAATCCGACTGCCGGAATACATACCCGAAACGGTCAGCTGATTTTTGGAAGCAACGAAGGTGTCATCATTCTGCCCGACAGTCTGGAACTGCCCTCAAGCTTTTCCAGCCACATGGTATTCTCTAATCTGAACATCATGTATCATCCGGTGCACCCGATGGAAAAGAATTCTCCTTTGACAAAAATTTTGGACGAAACCAATTTCATCCAATTGAAATACGACCAGAACACGTTCTCCATGGATGTGTCTTCCATCAATTTCGACAATCCATCGAGCATTCTGTACAGCTGGAAACTGGAAGGGTTCTATGACCAGTGGACTCCTCCCACCAGCAACGGAACCATACGGTACACCAACTTGTCGCCGGGAAACTATACGCTGAAGGTACGCTCCATTCTGCTCGACAACCAGCAGATACTGGAAGAAAGGGAAATACAAATCTTGGTAGAACGTCCTTTCTGGCTCACTTTCTGGGCATTCCTGATTTATGCCCTGTTCATTATCGGAGCGGCATACGCCTTCCTGCGCTATCAGATTATCAAGCGCGAACGAAAAACTTCGGAAGAAAAAATCAATTTCTTCACGCATGCCGCGCACGACATACGCACTCCGCTGACCATGATCAAGGCTCCTCTGAGTGAAATCATGGAAAAGGAAAGTCTGAGTGAAAACGGACAAAAGAACATCCAACTGGCCATGCAGAGCACAGAGAACCTGGCTGAACTGGCCAATAACCTGATTAATTTCCAGAAGGAAGAATTATATTCCTCACAGACCATCGTGACGGCGCACGAACTGAATCATTATCTGAGCAACTATATGCATCAGTTTGATAGTTTTGCTCGTCAAAAGGACATCACGCTTTCCTACGAAAGTTCGTTCGACAGTCTGGATGTGTGGATTGATACGAGCAAGATGGATTCCATTTTGCGCAACCTGCTTTCTAATGCCTTAAAATATACGCCACAAGGCGGACGTGTATCATTAAAAGCGGAAAGCAACAAAAACACATGGACACTTTTCCTCTCGGACACAGGTATCGGAATGAACAAGGAAGACCAGAAAAAGCTCTTCAAATATCTGTTCAGAGGATATAATACGGCCAACCAGACTACTACCGGATGCGGCATCGGCATGCTGCTGACGTACCGCCTGATTGAGAATCACGAAGGTAAGATTTCATTTACCAGCACCGAAAATGTGGGTACAACCTTCCAGCTGACCTTCCCGATACGAAGTAAAAACTATCAATATAAAAAGGAGGAAAAAGAGGGCACTGATAAAGTACTGACTACGGAACAAGAAACAGCAGGAAATATCACGACCGACATCCAGTTTACCGACTCACAGACAGACGAGCAGGCTCCATTAATATTGGTTGTAGAAGACAATGCTCCATTGCGGTCATTCATTATCCACAGCCTGTCGGACACCTACCAGGTGGAAGGTGCAGGCAACGGACAAGAAGCACTTGACTTCATCAATGAACGTCAGCCCGACCTGATTCTTTCCGACATCATGATGCCGGTAATGGATGGCAAGAAGATGTGTCAGATAGTAAAAAGTCAGATGGAAACCAGTCACATCCCTATCATTCTGCTCACCGCACTTGGTGATAAGGAGCATATTTTAGAGGGACTGGAAATCAAAGCCGACCAATATTTAGTGAAACCCTTTGACGTACACATATTGAAAGCTACCATACGCACGCTGATAGCAAACCGGAAGATGCTACGCAATCGTTTCAAATCGGCTGTCACGGCATTGCCGGAGGAAGCTCCTGCCGTAGAATTACCTACAAGTCTGGACGATGAGTTTATCCAGAAAGTGACCGAACTGGTCAAGGAAGGATTAGGCAAGAACTTCAATGTAGATACCTTATGCGCTTCGGTCAACATGAGCCGCACCAGCTTCTACAATAAGATTAAGGCTTTGACAGGCATAGCTCCGGCTGAATTTATCCGTAACATCCGAATGCAGGAGGCCGCCCTGATGTTAAAGAGCCAGCGCTATACGGTAGCCGAAGTTTCAGACAAAATGGGCTTTGCCGACCCCAAATATTTTACGGATACCTTTAAAAAGTTTTATGGGGTACCCCCAAGCATTTATATGAAAAAGAACTAAACGCAATAACATGAATTTCTATTTAAGAGCATTTCTCATCTTCTTCCGGATAGGATTATTCACCATAGGAGGAGGATATGCCATGGTTCCCTTGATAGAAGCTGACCTGGTAGACAAACGAAAATGGGTGAAAAAGGAAGACTTTCTGGACTTGATGGCACTGGCGCAAACTGTGCCGGGCATCTTTGCCGTCAACATAGCCATCTTTATCGGCTATAAGCTGAAAGGATTCTGGGGAGCTTTCTGGATGGCACTTGGCACCATACTTCCCTCCTTTCTCATTATTCTGACCATCGCTCTATTCTTCAGACAATTCCAGCATGTGGAAGCCGTAGAACATGTGTTCAAAGGCATCCGTCCTGCGGTAGTAGCCTTGATTGCAGCTCCTACCTTCAAAATGGCAAAATCAGCCCGTATCAACCGATACAATATCTGGATTCCGGTGGTTTCGGCACTACTGATATGGCTTCTTGGCTTTTCGCCTATCTACGTCATCATCCTCAGCGGATTAGGAGGTTACCTGTATGGACGCTACCAAAAGAAATATAACTAAAAGGAGATAAACTATGGTACTTTTATTACTGAAACTATTCTATACGTTTTTCAAAATAGGCTTATTCGGATTTGGTGGAGGTTACGCCATGATTTCCATGATACAAGGAGAGGTAGTCACCCGTTACGAATGGCTCAGTTCGTCCGATTTTACGGACATCATCGCTATCAGCCAGATGACTCCCGGTCCTATCGGTATCAATTCTGCGACCTACGTAGGCTATACGGCTATGGTAAATGACGGCTACTCGCACGCAGCCGGCATATTAGGCTCTACGGTAGCCACCTTCTCAGTGGTATTACCCTCATTTATACTCATGATATTTATCAGCCGTTTTTTCCTGAAGTACCAACGCCATCCGGCAGTAGAAGCCGTGTTTAATGGGCTGCGCCCCGGAGTAGTCGGACTGCTTGCGGCAGCCGCTCTCGTATTGATGAACGGAGAAAACTTCGGAACAGACACGTATCAGGTTGTCATCAGCATCCTGCTTTTTATCGGATGTTTCATTGCTTCCAACCGATACAAAGTAAATCCGATTCTGCTGATTGTATGCAGTGGTGTCTTAGGCTACTTTATATACTAAATCAACTTTACTCTTCACTCTCCGGTAAAATAGACTGGGGAGTGGGGATAGAAAAGTCATTGTCGGCAAACAAGGATGCTAGGCCCGATACCTGTTTCAAGCGAAGCAGTTCATCCTTATCCATACCTATATTTTTCATAATCCATTTATCCGACATGCCTGCCTGAGTCAATTCTGACACAATATTCGTCATCAACCCGATGTCATGAGTACCTCGCGCACGATTATGACGGATAGTAGAGCCCATACGGTTGGACAAATCCTTGTCAATCACTACCACCGGAAGCATACCTTTCTCCCGCTCATAAATCCGTCGGGAGGTTTTCAGCACCTGATAGCGGTGAAAACCATCTACAATAATATACTTGTCATTTTCCTTGTCATAATAGCATACACAAGGCATCGTGAAACCGTCTTCCCAAATAGACAGTTCCAGCAGCTTCATTTCCGGAGGAGCTACCACATTCGGATTATAATTGTTGGCACACACCTTCTCCACCGGTACGGCTTTTACATGGTAAACCGGACTTGTTTTCTCTTCTATGTCCATATCTTTTTATATTGTTGTAAAATATAATCTTTCATCTTTTTCTCTTCCTTGCTTACGGCAAATCCCATATATTTACAGGCATAATCATTACGCAGTATGCACAGACACATACGCTTGTAAGTAGGAATTTCTCTGAATTCTGCAATATCAATATCATCCAGGTACTCCATCATCACCGGACGCTTAGTCGTCTTGTAGTTGCTCTTGTTTCTCACCGTAATTGGGATATTCATGCTTTCGAGTTTGGCTATGGTCTCATCACTCAGGCAGCCCCCTTTCGTTCTCCAAAACTTAATGCTGGTATGAAGTTTACTCAAATATCCCCTGCGGGTTTCCTCTGGAAGTGTAGAAAGCAGAAACTCCATAAACGATTTCCAGGTATGCCCTTCCGGCAACTTGACTGAACCATATCCCATCGCATGTGTTCCTCCATAAATGGCAGAGAAATTAACCCCGTTCACACGCCCAATCATTCGTCCCCAGGTATCCGGCTCAATCACCTTGTATAAATGCAGACTTTCAATGGCTTCACCAATGAAGGGACTGGCCACTCGCTGACGTTCCAGACTTACACCTGCGTAATAATAAAGATCATACAAACGATTGTAATCCCAACCAAACTTTCCATTAGCAGTCCAGATATCCGTAGTTTTCCAGTCATAAATGGGATAAAGATTATATACATCATTGGCAATCTTCGAACTCCACTGATAGTTGTGATAAAGCTGCTGCTTCAAACCGCCATAAATGGTACGCCAGCGATTGTAACTTTCCTGTGTACGTATACCCACCAGACAAGCCGTACGGACAGCCTTTTTCTTTTCATGCAACCAGGCGGCAAAACGTAACTGAAACTCATAATCCCACATGTTGTCATGAAAAAAAGTAAAATCTTCCGCCTTCATAACCCCTTCCGGCATCTCTCGTACCCAGATGTCACGAAGGGCCTCATCCCATGGACGCCAGTAATGCTGGTACATGGAAGTACAGGTTCTCACTTTAAAGGGAACACAAATCCGATATACCTCCAGTATGTCCTTATTATTTTCCAAAATACGATTGATAAATGCGATGGTATGGTCATACTGCACCTCATAATCCATGAAAAATACACCAAGCTTTATCTTCAAGTTGTTCCGGCGTATATAATCAATGCAAAGATTCAGCAGTACTCCACTGTCCTTTCCACCGGAAAATGACACATAAATATTGTCAAACTCCTTGAAAAGTACAGCCAGACGTTCTTGTGCCAGCTCGTACACATTTTTCACGTTCTCATTCTTCTTCATTCGTTTTCTTCATTTTAAGATACAAACTCCATGCACGTACTATTTCAAATCCTTGCGTCTGAAAATAAGATTCATGAGGCTTTTGGACTACCGCCTCCAGTTCCTTTTCCGTAGATAGAAATTCATTTGTCACAGCTTCCAATAAACTCAAAAACACATCCTTTGTATCCTCCTCCACATAATAATTGTTGATTATCGCAGATTTTTTCCGTATTTCCACAGGAAAAAAGCCCAGGACATGATTGTCTTCGTCTGAAAATGCCACAAACCAAACGAATGATTCACTAGTTTTAAAAGGATAATCATGATTATACTTAATAACTTCCGGATTCATCACCAATGGAGCGATACAACTATATAATTCAGGAGATGTTCCGGCCATTTTCACCACAACTGCCATAAATTTATTATTTTTCTTACCAATAAACCTGACAAAAATAACAAATATCCGGCAAATAAGCTTATTCTCTGATAATTATATGTTATGAAGCAATGTCTCAAAAGTAGAATAGCATGTAGTCTGTCCGTTTTCATCTGTATAAAGAAGCATATCGGGTGCTTGCACATCCAGTAAAGGCAGCTTCCGAACAGAAGCACAGACATCCAGACAAAAGTAGTGATGACGGTTCAAGGCATTTTGTGCCCAATGACGCAGCACCTCATCTTCCGCCTTTAACACAATGGATTTCTCTCCCGACACTTCAGGAGAAAAGCCACCGTGCATCAAATCAAACTTTATCCGGGCATGATTGGCAAACAATGTATCCATCCGGTTGCGCAATATCAAGTCTTCCGTCACACCACATTCCAGTCCTCCGGTTGAAGAAAGCAACCAAAGGCGATCAGACAAGACCAGTGCCTGTTCAATATCATGCGTAGACAAAAGAATTGCTCTCTTTTCCTCTATAGCCAAACGATGCAACAGATTCATGATTTCAATGCGGCTTACCACATCCAAGAAAGCAGTCGGCTCATCCAATAATATCAACGGACATTCCTGCACCAGTGCCTTGGCAATCATCACTTTCTGTCGTTCTCCGTCAGAAAGTTCTGCCATATAGCACCGTGCCTTATGAGCTATCTCTACGGCTTGCAGCGCATGTTCCACCAGTTGCTTGTCGGCTTTGTTCAAACGCCCGAAAAATCCCGTATAAGGCTGACGCCCCAAGGCTACCAGCTCATATACAGTCAACCCTCCCGCCTGCGTACGGTCTGTCAATACGACTCCTATGGTTTTTGACAACTCACGTTCGGAGTAAGCAGACAAATCACGGTCCAACAGTTCCAAGTCGCCAGATAAAAACGGTTGAGCAGCCGCCAAAGTGCGAAGCAAGGTAGATTTACCTGCTCCGTTCGCTCCTAGCAGACATGTCAGTTCTCCACGAAAAAGCTGAAAATTCAGCCTAGAATGCACTTCCGTCCGCTTCTTCCCTACCTGATAACCGATTGTCAGGTTACGACCCTCTACCACGATTTCCGATTGACTCATCAGTTAAAATATTGAATTCGACGTTGGTTAATGATCACATAAATAATGACCGGCGCTCCTAAGATTGGAGTTACGGCATTCAGCGGTATCACTCCTGACTCTCCCGGAAGTACGCAAATCAAGTTACACAGCAATGCCAATGCTCCTCCGGCAAGCAGCGTAACAGGCATCAGCGAATTATGGTTGGAGGTACCCAGCATCAAACGAGCCAGATGAGGAACTGCCAGACCGATAAAAGAGATAGGGCCACAGAATGAAGTCGTTACCGCAGTCAGCAATCCGGTAGCCAATAATAAGAAGTTGCGTACCCGGCGAATATTCACTCCCAAATTTTCGGCATAACGCGGTCCCAAAAGCAGGGCATTCAAAGGCTTAATAAGCATGACAGCCACTAACAACCCTACCACGGTCAGTAATGAAAAAGCCGGAAGCTGTTCCAAAGAAACCCCACCAAAGTTTCCCATTCCCCACACCAGATACGAGTGTACTCCTTCTGCCGTAGCAAAGAAGTTCAACAAAGAAATCAGTGAAGAAGTAATATAGCCAATCATGATGCCGGCTATGAGCAGCATTACATTACTTTTTATCAAAGAGGATAAAAACAAGACCAAAGCCAACACAGCTACAGCCCCCAAAAATGCGCCTAATATGACAGAGAAAAACCCGGAAAGTGTAAACACACCTGTGGCAATGGTTCCTCCTCCGGCGAGCATCACAAGCGCTACTCCCAAGCTGGCTCCTGAACTGATACCTAAAATAGACGAATCGGCCAATGGGTTACTGAACACCGTCTGCAACATCAGTCCGGAAGCCGACAAGGCTGCTCCACAAAGCAAGGCTGTGATGCATTGAGGAAAACGCGATTCCCAAACGATAAACGTCCAACTTGCCTTTTCAGCCTCTTCGCCGCTTAAAATGCGTAGCACTTCCTGCGCCGGAATATTTACCGAACCTAAAAATAAATTGGCTACCACTAAAAGCACTATCAAAAGAGCCAGGGTGCCGAATACCACATAATGCTTTTTATCAGAATGTATCATTCCGCTAAATTACTAAAATATTTCGGTTCATAGCCTTCCAGCAACTCGGGATGGAATATTTTTACCATATCTTTCAACAATATCTCCGGATGAAAAGGTGACTCCTCATAAAAAGGTATCCGATGGGTGTTGCATCCATAAATCCGACGTTCGCGGAATGCCTTGAAACGCGCATAAAGCGAATAATCCTTCTGAAGTTCCTTATAGGTCTTATCCTGTGGCTGATTGTATTTTATCAACCAGAAATCGGCATGCTCACCTTTGTCGAAGACGGTTTCAAAAGCCATCGGCACAGAACCGCTGTTCGGCAGTTCTGCAAAAACATAGTCTGCCCCGGCATCCGCATACAAGCGTCCAGTGGTACTCTGTCCTCCGGCGATATACCATGCAGAGCCATACTTCAAATCACTTAATACCGTAGGACGAGAGGTTGCCTGTGCCGCCAAATCCTTTAATGCCAGGTATTCTTTTTCTATCTGTGCAAAAAGTGAATCTCCTCTCTGTTCCTGCCCTACCAGCAATCCGTAAAAGCGCAGCCATTCTGCACGTCCTAACGGGGAGGTTTCCATGTAATCCGCACATTCGATTACGGGTACTCCCAACTTTCCTACCCGACCGTATCCTCCGCTGTTCTCAAACGGAGAAAGCATGATGGCATCCGGACGAAGGTCGATAATTTTCTCAATATCCGGATTCATTCCGTTTCCGCAATCTACGATTTCTCCATTCCGGCATCCATCCTGCACCTCTGGCATCTTAAAATATTCCAGGTTACAGACTCCCTTGATACTTTTTGCCTGTCCCAACTCTTTCAGTACACTTCCATGCACCACAGAATACACCACGGCCCGTTCTAACGGAACCCGTACGACAGTCCCCTCAGGCAGATTCTCCGGAACCGGCTGAGTCTTATCAGTCAACAGATAAGTATGCAATATTTTCAATGTATCCCATGGGTTACGGATAGAAACCATGGTATAATCAGGAAACTTTACCACAGACAAGTTGGTGGCATACCTCATTTTCAGGGTATCTCCTTCCTCCTGAACGGAAGAAGTCTTGCTTCCTCCGCCGCAGGCAGAGAGAAGCAAGACTGTAATTACTATATGGGCAGATAGTAAAATTTGTTTCATAAAAATCAATCAATGAAAACCATTGTTTTAGGATTCTGACCACCACAATCAAACTTTTCTACAAAGTTGCCGTTACGGTCAAAACGATACATCGTACCATTTGAGTTCGAATAGAATGTCACTCCAATATAAATATCTCCCTTCTCATCATCCACACTCATCATGTACACACTTGATGTAGCCAGTTCTGCCGGTGCATTTTTCAGGAAAGAAGATGAATTTACCGTAGCAGTCTTAATATTATAAGAGAAGAATGTATTTGTAGTAGTAAACGTATTCCAATCAGTCTCCGAATTTACAAAATACACCATATCATCTCCTACGGTCATATTAGTTGCTACTCCCAATGAAATCGGTTTATTACCATTCTTAGGATCAATCATTTGAGCAGAATATCCTTTGTCTGCATAATTTCCCCAGGAAATCAAGAAAATCTTTCCATCTTCTTCCAACACCTGATTGGGATTAATATCAACAGCTAAAGTCGTTTCTAACTGCATGTTATCTGCATTAATGACAAACAACTCTTTCTGATACTGATACCCGGCATCATTCTTCAAATATGAATTAGCCACGTACAACTTGCCGTCACATTCTGCAATACCTTCCAAGTTATTCCCCCCGGTAAATGTAGCTACCACCTTCAGGGTATTTGCATCCAGTTTCGTCACCCGACCACCATATTGCGTCATATAAATATACCCGTCATCAGCTACCAGATAACGAGGATCACCTTCTGATGCAGGAATCTCATAACGTTGTTTTTCTACTCCAGCCGTATTCATCCGAATCAAATATCTTGAACCGGAAATGATGGCATAAAGGTCATTATTGTATTCAATCAGAGCCTGACCTGTATCTCCTAATTTTGCCTGATTCTGAGTATAAAAAATATCTTTGATAAAATCCGCATTGCCATCCGGTGCATAAAAAGACAACGTCGCATTATTAGCCCCTTGAGTTCCTTCGTTCAAAATAAATGCCCGATGCACAGGAAGAGTAACCTTAGAACCACTATCATCAAATAACTCTTCATCTTCACTACAAGCTGCCAGTGACACCCCTAATGCCACCATGCAGCACAAACTGAAAAATAATTTTCTAAATTGCATAGATATTTAAATTTAAAAATGAATAGCAGCAGTTATTTTCCATGAACGCCCCGGCATTGGATAATACTTTATTACCTCATATTGCTCATTCATGAAATTAATAAAATCTGCCTGCAGTCTTAAACGGCAGGCCTTAAATGAAAATTGCCGAGAGAGAGTAAGCGTTTGCTCCACATATCCGTCAATTTCATTCTCTGGAATATTCTGTGAGAAATAATATCTTTTTCCGACTCCAATCAAACTATACCCCAGTTTTACCCATGGAGTTTCCAAAATGACGGAACCGTTCCCATTATGTTCTGGTGTATAAGGCAATTGATCCTTATAATTTTTAGCATTCGGGTCAGTCAAATCAACAGCCTTTTGCCATGTATAACTTCCTGAAAAATATACCTTAAACAATTCACCTAAAGGAATACCCATAGAAAGAGTGATATCAGCTCCCCATATATGAGTTTTCCCATAATTCGCCATTCTCCATACATAAGTAGAAGGAAAAGCCACAATCTTGTCTGTTACCTGATTAAAGTACACATCTCCTGTAAATGTCAAATAGTCCCATACAGAGTTCCTTTTGGCCCCCCACGTTACGCCTATGTTATATTCCTTTGCTTTTTCCGGACGAAGAGAGCGATTTCCCAATCGATAATAATACAGATCGTTAAAGGTTGGAGTACGAAAAGTACTTTTATACATAACCCTTAAAAAGAAATCTTGTTCACTGAAAGGTTTCCAATTCACCGAAAAAGACGGGGATAATTTCTTCAAATCATCCGGTTTTTCTCCACTCTCCACATGTTCTTTTACATACGTATTTATTAAAGATGCATCCATTTGCACACCGCCCAATTGATAGCGGGCATGTAAGGCTGTCAAAGAAGTTACACGGGTGGGAAATGGACAATCCGGTAAATTGCTATCCAGTGTATTCACTGCTAAATCTTGAGCCAATGATACGGAAAAGCCCTGAAACGGTCGATACAAAACAGCTCCTGAAGCATAATATTCATGCTGGGTATAATGATCTGTGGAAACTCCCCCCTCATATTGTGCCCCCTTATCCTGGTATTTATTCCAGGCATAATTGTATTTAGCCAACACCTGCAATGACCATTTCTCAAATATTTTATCCTGATATTTTGCTTGTACGAAAGCATTCTTATCCCAAAGGCGTTCATTTGAAACGGGATTATACAAAATCACGGCTCCCGGTAATCCACGTTCAGACTGATAATAGTATGCCTTAACATTCAATTTTTTATCCTCCTTAAATTCATGAATAAGATTCCATTCTGTATGCCAGGAATCCACTTCAGAATTCGTTCTTTTCTCTGTTTGGGTATATTTACCATTTTTCAGCAAAAAAGGATACTGTCCATCCGAACGTAAATAGTCTCCGTCAACAGACAAGACCGTCTTTTCGCCTAACTGTTGTCCATATCGAAAATAAGGATTGACCAGTCCAAAAGAACCGCCTTTTACCTGAAACAACAATTGCCATTTTCTATCCTCCAGAAACTCGGGGCGAGAAGTTTCAATATTCAAGACTCCAGCCGAAGCATACAGTCTGGCAGACTGAAGCATATCTTCATTCTGACCTACACTTAACGATAAAGATTCTACGTTGTCTAAAGAAAAACGCCCTATATCTATCTGTCCAGCCTGACAATTGCTTACCGCAACTCCATCATAACTAATTGCAGTATGGGCAGCTCCCATATTACGAACGGAAACTGTTTTCAATCCTCCCGTACCTCCATAATCACGCACATCAGTACCTGCAAAACGCCTTACTGCATCTGCCATATTCTGAATACCCAGATCTTCCATCATGTCTTTTCCCAAACGTTGTACGGGAACAACTGAAGATATTTTATTCATCGTCTTCTTCCCGCTCACCGTCACATCCGGAATCTGGTGCACCTTTCCTGTAATACTATCAGACTCTGCATGTTGGGCATAAATAATATCTACACCTGCAAACATGCAAAGACACATAGCTATAAAAAAGCGACAGCCGACAGTAATAGCCAGTTTCTTCAATCTTTTCATTCAAATTTTAATTGTAATTCTACATTACGCACGTTCTTGCCATCCTTTCCTCGAGAATGCAAGCATGACTTTGTTTTGCAGGTCTTCTGACTTACTCCCGTTTGTCTTGCCTTCCCATCTTCATTTAAAAGACAGTGGCCTTGCAGAGGGTAGACAAACGTAAATGTCTGGAGCTTACAGCAGCGGGACTGTCCGGGACTTTCACCCGATTCCCTTTTCATCCGTGATTTCGCCGAACCGGAAATCAATACGGAACAAAACATTGCAAATATACATTTTTCCTTGAAAACAAAAATAAATTTCTATAGAATTATAGTACCATTCCACAAACAAGTATAAATTGCCCTACATATTCCTAATTTTCTCCTCATACATTCTACAAAACGTAGGAAAAAGTTCTCTGTTTCACAGTGCGAGATTTATATCCCACAGTGTGAAATATGTATCCCACACTATGGTTTTTGTATTTCACAGTGTGAAACAGAGAATTTGTCGTAGAATTTTCCACTTTTAGCAAGTACATACTGAAAAAGTACTACAGAAGAGACAATAGATTCACAAAAATCTTTACAAAAAGCATTTGCCTGCCAAACATTTTCTTACCTTTGAACATTATAATACATATACAACATTCACATTACTTTATTTATTATTACATAATCATGATTTTTACAGCTGAAAACATACTGATGATTGGCTCTATCCTTATTTTTTCCAGCATTCTCATCAGTAAAACCGGATACCGGTTTGGTATTCCCACTCTTCTACTTTTCCTGATAGTAGGAATGTGTTTTGGCAGTGACGGACTCGGACTGCAATTCAACAGTGCTTCAGACGCGCAATTCATTGGAATGATGGCACTGAGCATTATTCTGTTTTCCGGAGGTATGGATACCAAATACAACGAAATCAAACCCATCCTTACTCCCGGTATTATCCTGTCAACTGCCGGTGTATTGCTTACCACTTTATTGACCGGTATATTTATATTCTATATTTCCGACTGGAACCGAACCAACATAGAATTAACCCTGCTTAGTTCCTTACTGCTCGCCGCTACCATGTCGTCTACAGACTCTGCATCTGTGTTCAACCTGCTCCGCTCCCAGCGCATGAACTTGAAACAGAATCTACGCCCCATGCTGGAGCTGGAAAGTGGAAGTAACGACCCGATGGCCTACATGCTGACCATCGTGCTGATACAGGTGATTTCAAGTGGAAGCAATCCTGATTTTCTACTGATTACCAAAGACCTGCTCGTACAGTTCTTCTTCGGTGGGGTCATCGGCTACGCTATGGGACGGTTCAGTGTATGGCTGATTAACCGTATCAATCTGTCCAACAGTTCGCTTTACTCAATCCTCTTGTTGAGTCTGGTATTCATTACCTTCACCATTACAGACCAGCTGAAAGGAAATGCTTATCTGGCGGTCTACATCATGGGAGTCATTCTTGGAAATACCCGACTGGCTTACCGAAAAGAAATCAATACCTTCATGAGTGGGCTGACCTGGCTTTTCCAGATTATCATGTTCCTTACTTTAGGACTGCTGGTCAACCCGCACGAAATGCTCGACATTGCAGCGGTAGCCTTGCTGATTGGTGTATTCATGATTCTCGTCGCACGTCCGCTCAGCATATTCCTCTGTCTGCTGCCTTTCCGTAACATTACGAATAAAGGCAGACTGTTTGTTTCGTGGGTGGGACTGAGAGGAGCTACCCCCATCATTTTTGCGACTTACCCGGTATTGGCTCAAATAGAGGGTTCACAGCAATTGTTCAACATTGTATTCTTCATCACCCTTCTTTCTTTGGTGATTCAGGGAATGACCATTACCAAGGCGGCTAAAATCCTGCAGCTGGACTTGCCCGCACCTAAAGAAGGAAATGAATTTGGAGTGGAACTGCCGGAAGAAATTGATACCCGATTGAATGACCTCACCCTGACAGCTGAAATGCTGGAAGACAAAAACAGACTGGCCGAAATGCAGATTCCGAAAGGAACATTGGTCATGCTCGTGAAACGTGGCAATGAGTTCCTCATTCCCAACGGACAAATGGAGCTGAAACCGGGAGACAAATTACTGCTTATATCAGAAAACAAAAACAAGTCGGCTGATTAATTTTCAGCCAACTTGCTTTTCAAGTATTCATAAAAATCGTACTGGGCACGTACATCGTCGTTACCCGGTTTTCTTTTAAAGATATTCCGCAACTGATTGTCCACCCAGCATGCCTTACGGTTAGCCGACAGCTGAAGTTCCAGCATGTCTGTCAGTTCTCGACGGAGTCTGCCGTCAAGAATAGGAGTTACCGCCTCGATACGACGATACAAATTACGACGCATCCAGTCGGGCGAACCGATAAAGACCAACGGGTCACCTCCATTTCCGAAGTACCACACACGGGCATGCTCCAAGAAACTGTCCACAATACGGGTAACCCGAATATTCCGACTAAACGATTCTCCCGGCACCAGGCAGCAGATTCCTCTTACAATCAAATCAATCTGTACCCCTGCCTCACTGGCACGATACAGCTCATCTATCATAGCCGTATCCTGCAAGGCATTCATCTTCAAAATAATCCGGCCTGGCTTTCCCTCTTTCACCAAATCGATTTCCCGCTGAATGAGGGCTTTCAATTCCGGAAGCAGATTGAACCGTGCTATCAACAGGCGTTTGAAACGAGGCTCTGTCACTTCCTTCCGCAAGACCTTAAACAGGGTACACATGTCATCCACTATCTGCTTGTTGCAAGTATACAAAGCTATGTCAGCATAAATCTTTGCCGTCTTCTCATTAAAATTACCCGTACTGACATACGCGTAGCTTCTTAACCGTTCTCCCTTGTCATTCTTCCGGAGAATCAATGCTACCTTGGCATGTACCTTCAGTCCCGGAATGCTGAATATAATGTCAATCCCTGCCTTCCGCATCAATTCGGCCGTAGCCAGGTTATTTTCCTCATCAAAGCGGGCTTTCAGTTCCACAAACACCGTTACATGTTTCCCGTTTCGTGCGGCAGCAATCAAGGCATTAATCACTTCCGAATGTTCCGCCACACGATACTGCGTAATCATGATTTCACGACAAAATGGATCGTGAACGGCTTCATACAGAAAATGAATGAAATGTTCAAAACTGTGATACGGATAATAAAGCAGCATATCCCGTTTGGCTATCCGGCGATACATAAAGTGTTTTTCGTTCATCCCGGGCAAGAACATCGGCTGTGGCTTGACGATGGCCGGAATATCCGGATTCGGATTGGGAAGGGACGCCAAGTCTTCCAGATTCAGATGCTTGTCGCCCGGCACAAGCTCTTCCCGGTTGATTCCCAGCGCTTCTACCAAGGCATCCAGAAAATCACCCGGCATTTTCCGGTCATACACAAAACGGCAGATGGCTCCAATCTTACGTTTTTTCACCTTCTCCTTCAGTTTTTCCACCATGCTCTCTGCAGGTACATCATCTACAAACACGTCGGCATCACGTGAAATCTTACAACAGTAACTGCACTCTACTTCGTAGCCGATAAACACTTCCTTCAAGTTTGCCTTAATTATATCCTCCAGAAACATGAGGTAATAGTTTCCCTCATGCGAAGGAAGCTGTACAAAACGGGGCACCTTGCTATAAGGCATTTTTATAATATAATATTCCGGCTTCTCCTGCGCATCCTTCCATACCTTTACAGCCAGATACAAACGTCTGTCCCGCAAGAAAAAGCGTACGTTTTCCGGATCAATCTTCACCGGCTGAATGTAGGGAAACACTTCTTCCATAAAAAAGCGGTGTACAAATTCCTTATGAAAATCCTCCACCTCACTTTTACTCTGATAAAACACCACATGATTGCGCCGCAATGCCGGAAGAATCTTTTCTTCATAGATGCGTACACGATCTTCCAGCTGCCGGTTCACGGTATCCGTAATCTGCCGGATAAGGGCATGAGCCTCATCCACGGTCATGTCTTCACTCTTACCTCCAGATGCAACCGCCTTATGTTCTGCCACACGCACCTGGTAAAACTCTTCCAGGTTAGACGAATAAATAGCTATGAAATTGATTCTCTCGAACAAAGGAAGCGTATCATCATCTGCCTCCAATAATACGCGGTGATTAAATGACAACCAACTTATATCGCGGTTGAAATAGTTATAGTGGCTTTCCATATACTGAAATCATTCAAGGTTTTTTCAAATGTAGTATCTTTGCCGGACAAAAGCAAAAGAAAAATGAAAAGAATCGGACTCTTATCTGATACCCATGCCTACTGGGACGAACGTTATCTGAAATATTTTGATACCTGTGATGAAATATGGCATGCCGGCGACATCGGTTCACTGGAAGTAGCCGAACGGTTGGCCGCATTCCGTCCGCTGCGGGCTGTCTACGGAAACATCGACGGACAAGACCTGCGCATACGCTTTCCGGAAATCAACCGTTTCCAGTTAGAAGGCACTGACGTACTCATCAAACATATCGGAGGTTATCCCGGGAAGTACGATCCTTCCATCCGAAAAACACTCATGACACAGCCTCCCAAGCTGTTTATCAGCGGTCATTCACACATTCTGAAAGTCAAATACGATTCCAGTCTGGGACTACTTCACATCAACCCGGGAGCGGCAGGGAAATATGGTTTTCATAAGGTACGAACCCTTGTACGCTTCAGCATAGAAAACGGAAATTTCTCTGACCTGGAGGTGATTGAGCTGAATGATTAAAACAAAAAAATCTTGTCACATTCAAAAAACTTTCCGAAATTTGCACCCAAAATAAAACTCTATATGAAAACTTATTTAGTTACTGGAGCTGCCGGATTCATCGGAGCCAACTATATAAAATATATCTTAGGCAAACATGATGACGTCAAAATTGTCATCCTCGATGCATTGACGTATGCGGGAAATTTAGAAACTATTTCACAGGACATCGACAATGAACGCTGCTTCTTCGTAAAAGGAAATATCTGCGACCGTAACCTGGCCGACCAGCTATTTGCTGATTACAAATTTGATTACATCGTGAATTTCGCAGCCGAAAGCCATGTAGACCGCAGCATCGAGAATCCGCAATTATTCTTGCAGACCAACATCTTGGGAACCCAAAACCTGCTGGATGCAGCCCGTCGGGCATGGGTCACCGGAAAAGATGAAAACGGATATCCAACCTGGAGAAAAAGTGTTCGCTTCCATCAGGTATCGACCGATGAAGTATACGGTTCTTTGGGTGCAGAAGGGTATTTCACAGAAGAAACTCCCCTCTGTCCGCACAGTCCGTACAGCGCTTCAAAGACCAGTGCCGACCTGATTGTGATGGCTTACCGCGACACTTATAAAATGCCTGTAACTATCAGCCGCTGCTCCAACAACTACGGTCCTTATCACTTCCCTGAAAAGCTGATTCCGCTTATCATCAAGAATATCCTGGAAGGAAAACGCCTGCCTGTATACGGAGATGGAACCAATGTACGCGACTGGCTCTACGTGGAAGACCACTGCAAGGCCATCGACATGATTGTCCGCAACGGCAAGGACGGTGAGGTTTATAATGTAGGAGGTCATAACGAAAAACAGAATATTGAAATCGTCAAACTGACCATTGCTACTATTCACCAGATAATGACCGAGCAGCCGGAATACCGGAGCATCCTTAAAAAGAAAGAGATGACTCCTGACGGACAAATCAGCATTGACTGGATTAACGATTCACTGATTACTTTTGTCAAGGACAGACTCGGACACGACCAGCGTTATGCCATCGACCCGACTAAAATTACTCGTGAACTCGGATGGACTCCAGAGACTAAATTTGAAGATGGTATCGTAAAAACCATCCGATGGTATCTTGACAACCAGAAATGGGTGAAAAACGTAACCAGCGGCGAATACCAGAACTATTACGAAAGCATGTACAAGAATCGCTAAACAGCCTTTCTTTATATTACATAATAGAATGTCATTCTGGAAATCTCTTTCCAGAATGACATTTTTTATTTTCATCATTCCCTTTTCACTTTATCAGTAAGTAAAAAGAAATAAAAATCATTTTGATAACTTATTTCTAAAATCGCTTGCATATTTACAAAATACACCTATCTTTGCAAGCAAATAAACATTTAAAGAAATTCACACATGAGTTACCTTATAAAACCAGTCGGCTATAAGCCGTTGCTTGACATGAAACAGACCGAACTGGGCATCAAGCAAATTAAAGAGTTTTTCCAGCAGAACCTCTCGTCCGAACTTCGTTTACGCCGTGTTACCGCTCCTTTGTTCGTTTTGAAAGGAATGGGAATCAACGACGACTTGAGCGGTACGGAACGCCCTGTCAGCTTCCCCATTAAAGACTTGGGAGACCAACAGGCAGAAGTCGTTCACTCACTGGCCAAATGGAAACGTGTCACTCTGGCCGACTATCAGATTGAGCCGGGCTACGGAATTTATACCGATATGAATGCCATACGTGCCGATGAAGAGTTGGGCAACATACATTCTCTTTATGTAGACCAATGGGACTGGGAGCGAGTGATTACTCCGGAACAGCGTACAGTGGATTTCCTGAAAAGCATCGTGACCCGTATCTATGCTGCCATGCGCCGCACGGAATACATGATCTGTGAAATGTATCCGCAAATCAAGTCCTTCCTGCCGCACGATGTACACTTCATTCATTCGGAAGACTTATTGCAAATGTATCCTGATAAGACTGCCAAGGAACGCGAAAACCTGATTACAGAACGTTTTGGAGCCGTTTTCATCATCGGAATCGGAAACAAGCTGAGTAACGGACAACCACATGACCTGCGTGCTCCGGACTACGACGATTACACCACTGTAGATCCCAAAACAGGGCTCCCTGGCTTGAACGGTGACTTGCTGGTGTGGAACGACGTGCTGCAACGCGCACTGGAAATTTCCTCCATGGGTATCCGCGTGGACAAGGCTGCCATGCTCAAGCAATTGGAATTAGCCGGAAAAGAAGAACGTACCAAACTGTATTTCCACCAGCGCCTGCTAAACGACACACTCCCTCTGACCATTGGAGGAGGTATCGGACAGTCACGCTTGTGTATGCTTTATCTGAAGAAGGCACATATCGGAGAAATCCAGGCCAGCATCTGGCCGGAAGATATGCGTGAAGAATGCGCACGACTGGGTATGCAACTTATCTGACAAACACATAGATCATCATATAAAATAACAATCCCCTTGCTCCGTTTTATGGGTGGAGCAAGGGGATTTCTTTTTGCGTATTTATTGATTTGTTGTTTCTTACCAGTTGATAGGAGTCTCTCCATGAGCCACCAGGTATTCATTGGTGCGACTGAAATGCTTGTTTCCAAAGAAACCGTTATAAGCCGACAAAGGAGACGGGTGCACAGAAGTTAACACCAGATGCTTGTTGCGGTCAATAAACGCTCCTTTCTTCTGCGCATAAGCCCCCCACAAGATAAACACCAAATGTTCTTTCTGTTCAGCCAGCACACGGATGGCCGCATCCGTAAACTCCTCCCAACCTCTGCGCTGATGTGAACCAGCCTGATGGGCACGCACCGTCAAGGTAGCGTTCAGCAGCAGCACACCCTGCTCGGCCCAACGAGTCAGGTTACCACTGGCAGGAATCGGCATACCCAGATCATCGTGGATTTCCTTGAATATATTCTGCAAAGAAGGAGGAAATGCTACCCCGTCGTTCACCGAAAAACACAAGCCATGCGCCTGTCCCGGTCCGTGATACGGGTCCTGCCCGATAATCACCACTTTCACCTTATCAAAAGGACAAAGGTTGAATGCATTGAAAATCAATCTTCCGGGAGGATATACCGTAGTCTGCTGATACTCCTGACGGACAAAATCGGTCAACCGGACAAAATAATCTTTTTCAAACTCCGGCGCCAGTGCCTTTTTCCAGCCTTCTTCTATCTGTACATTCATAATACGATGAGTAAATAATTAATCCCAAAGGTTCAGTTTATTCTTTTGAGCTTCCGCAAGTGAAACCGTCTGTACCGTTTTCTGACGGTTCTTTTCACGCAAAGCCTGATATTCTTCATTCAAAGCTTCCACAAAAGCCGGACGTTGCTCACGATTCAGCAACTTGGCAGCCACCAATGCATTTTGTGAAGCATCCTTCATGTATACTACCGGTGCATGATATACTGGAGCAATCTTCAGTGCCGTATGCAGCTTCGAAGTGGTAGCCCCGCCAATCATCACCGGAATATCCAGTCCAGCCCGCTGAAGTTCAGTCACCACATGCACCATTTCTTCTAGCGAAGGAGTAATCAGTCCGCTCAGTCCTACGATGTCCACCTTTTCACGGATAGCCGTTTCTACAATCTTCTCGGCAGGCACCATTACACCCAAGTCTATAATTTCATAGTTGTTGCATGCCATGACCACCGACACGATGTTCTTTCCGATGTCGTGCACGTCGCCCTTCACCGTAGCTACCAGCACCTTTCCGGCACTGCGGGTACCTTCTTCTTTTTCCGCCTCGATATAAGGCTGAAGAATAGCTACCGCCTTTTTCATGGTCCGTGCAGTTTTCACCACCTGCGGCAAGAACATTTTTCCCGAACCGAATAAGTCTCCTACATGATTCATACCTGCCATCAGCGGTCCTTCGATGATGCTCACCGCATTCGGGTAACGTGAAAGCACCTCCTGCAGGTCTTCCTCCAAATAATCCGAAAGTCCCTTCACCAGCGCATATTGCAGCCGTTCTTCCACCGTAGTGTTATTCCGCCACAGTAGTTGAGCCGACGCACTTCCTTCTTGAGAAGCAGTACCTTCTTTCTCCTGCTTCAGCCGTTCTGCCGTTTCAATCAAGCGTTCTGCAGCATCCGGCCGACGGTTCAGCACGACATCCTCAATCCGTTCCAGAATATCCTGCGGAATATCCGTATACAATACAGACGTAGCCGGATTGACAATTCCCATATCCATTCCCTGCTGAATGGCATGATACAAGAATACGGCATGCATAGCCTCACGAATGTAGTTGTTGCCACGGAAAGAGAACGACAAGTTGCTCACCCCTCCACTGACATGAGCCCCCGGCAGATTCTTACGTATCCATCCGGTAGCCTGAATGAAATCGACCGCATAATTATTATGCTCTTCAATACCCGTAGCTACGGCCAGCACATTAGGGTCGAAAATGATATCTTCAGGAGCAAACCCTACCTTATCTACCAGAATGCGATATGCCCGTTCGCACACCTCAATCTTGCGACTGTACGTATCGGCCTGCCCCTTCTCGTCAAAAGCCATGACGATGACTGCCGCTCCAGGCTGCTTCACCTCACGGGCGTGCGCTATAAAGACCTCCTCTCCTTCCTTCAAGGAAATAGAGTTGACGATACATTTTCCCTGCACACATTTCAGTCCGGCACGTATCACTTCCCACTTGGAAGAGTCAATCATAATGGGCACACGGGCTATTTCCGGTTCCGAAGCCACCAGATTCAGGAAGGTAGTCATCTCTTGTGCGGCATCCAGCAAGCCATCGTCCATATTCACGTCGATGACCAAAGCGCCGTCTTCCACCTGCTTGCGGGCTATCGACAAAGCCTCATCGTATTTCTTCTCATTAATGAGTCGCAAAAACTTACGTGAACCTGCCACGTTACAGCGCTCACCTACATTGACGAAATTGATTTCCGGAGAAACTTCAAGCAACTCCAATCCCGACAACCACAAATGAGCATGCTTCTTCACTGGCACACGGGGCTGTACTCCTTGTATCAAATCCTGATACTTAGCAATGTATTGTTCCGTCGTACCACAGCATCCTCCGATAATATTTACCAGCCCTTCTTCAATATACTCCTTCACTTCGGCAGCCATATCTTCGGGAGTCTGGTCATATTGTCCCAGCGAATTCGGTAATCCGGCATTCGGATAAGCACTGATATAATAAGGCGCACGTGAAGCAAGCTGCTCCAGGAAAGGTTTCAACTGACGGGCACCAAATGAGCAGTTCAACCCGACAGAGAACAAGTCCGCATGCTCCACTGAAGCTAAAAAGGCATCCAACGTCTGTCCCGATAACGTACGTCCGGCAATGTCCGACACGGTAACCGACAGCATCAAAGGTACCCTACGTCCAATTTTTTCCATCGACAATTCTGCTGCCCGAATAGCCGCCTTGGCATTCAGCGTATCAAAAATAGTCTCAATCAGCAGGGCATCCACTCCCCCTTCCAACAAGGCTTCCATCTGCTCACAATAAGCTGCCTGCAATTCATCGAAAGTCAACGCGCGAAAAGCCGGGTTGTTTACGTCCGGACTCATGGAGCAAGTCTTGTTGGTAGGCCCCACGGAACCCGCCACGAAGCGCGGCTTTTCCGGATTCAATGCTGTAAACTCATCGGCCATCCGGCGTGCCAGACGTGCTGCCGCAAGATTAATTTCCCGACAATAAGCCTGCACATGATAGTCGGCCATTGACACCGAAGTGGCATTAAAGCTATTAGTTTCAATAATATCGGCACCTGCCACAAGGTATTTCCGATGAATATCTTCTATTACTTCCGGACGAGTAAGACACAGCAAATCATTATTCCCTTTCAATTGCCCGGGAATATCCTTAAAACGTTCTCCACGGAAATCTGCTTCCGAAAGATTATATTGCTGTATCATCGTACCCATGGCTCCATCGAGCACCAGGATACGCTCCCGTATCAGTTGTTGTATCGTCTTTGTCTGCATAGTTTTCGTGCACCTTATTTAATTTAGCGTTTGAACATACGGTCCATCATCCGTCTGTCTTCTTTTTCCTTCAACGTCTGACGTTTGTCATACTGTTTCTTACCCTTAGCCAATGCAATGACCACCTTAGCCAGTCCCCGCTCATTGATATACATGCGGGTAGGCACAATTGTAAAACCAGGTTCATCAGAGGTACGCTGCAACTTGCGCAATTCTTTCTTTTTCAGCAGCAACTTACGGTCACGGCGAGCCGTATGATTGTTATAAGAGCCATAGAAATACTCCGCAATGTGCATGTTCTTTACCCACAGTTCTCCACGGGAAAAGAAACAGAAAGTATCTACCAAACTGGCCTTTCCCTGCCGGATGGACTTGATTTCCGTTCCGGTCAGCACAATTCCGGCCGTGTACGTATCGATAAATTCATAATCGAACGACGCCCGCTTGTTCTTGATATTAATATTATTTGAAACAGGTCTCATCAATTCAAAATTACAGACAATTTATTAAACACAAATTCTATCATCACCGGAGAAACCAGTATCAGAATGGAGGCGACAACCGTATAGGAAGTCAACTTGTTTTCCGGTATTTCCAAAAAGCGTCGTGCGCCTTCAAACACTACGAGTACCGTATAGAGCTGAAGAATCCAGTGAAGTATCTCAATGGAAATCAGTCCATTTACAATATCGAGCACAAACAGCACCGTCATGGAATAACCCACAAATACTTGGAGAGTTTCCCTTGGAATATACTTGTTGAACAAGTTCCAGCTGATTTTATCCAGCAGATAAGTTGCGACAAAAAAACCGCTAAACAACGATACCGCAATGGCACAACAGCGAGTCAAAGCCCACTGAAAAAACTCCGTGCTGACGTCACGCCCGATAAACGTACCTATAAATTCCGAAAGTCCGCACAATCCGATAAGCGGATAAACGTACTCCGACATCATCCGGCTTCCCTGCCCTTCCGTAGCTTCTTTTTCCCAAAAACGACTGGGAGAAGAAAGCAAAAAAGCCATTTTATTGAACAATTCTTTATAATTCATTCCCAATTCTTTTCATTATGCGATGAAACGAATTGCAAATTTACAAAAAAGTATGAGATTAAGGAAAGAGGGAGGTATCTTTTCAAGCTATTTAAAATTCGGTATTCCTAAAAACCAAATCCCCTTGAAAAATAGCGCAAAACGAAGTGAAAAAAGCCGCTTTTTATGAAGGGTTTTGATACCTTCAAAAACGCACTTACGTTTGAAACCAAACGCCTTTGTGTTTCAACTAAAGCGCCCTTGTGTTTTAATCAAAACTCTTTGGCGTTTTATCTTGAACGCAAAGGTGTTTTGAAAAGAATGCAAAGGAAGTTTTTCAGAAAGAAAAAACTGCACCGCAAAGCCTTGCTAAAGGACTTTACAATGCAGCTTTTCTAACAAAACATCCTTTTTATTAATTATTAGAAGAAGTTTCTGTATACAAATTATAAGTAACAGTCTTCGTTTGTTTCTTTGCTATTGTTGGAATAGATGAAGTACTATTATTATACTCATATTCTACTGTTACTTTTTCCGGCTCGCTTCCGCTATGTGTAGATTTATACATTGAAATTATAGGCTGCAAATTCACATGAGACACGTTGGTATACCGAACGTTATAGTCACTTGCCCAGCTCTCTTTATCATCTGTTTCTTCAGTTGAAGATCCTCCAATGCCAGAAATTTCATAGCGCAAATATAGTTTTAACGTATTAGCATCTTCATCACCTTCAGCAGATAAATAATAAAGAGTCAAACGATGGTTCAGCAACTCAGTTGAGAGATTTTCACTCGTTGTCCCCTTCTTCAAAAGAATAGTAGGCGCCAAAATTAAATACTTATTATTTCCCCACACAAGCGCATCTCTCTCTCCCAATGAATAAATAGATACTGTCTTTGTTTCTTCCGGCAAAGTTGTAGTTAAACAATCCAATCTTTTCAAATAAACAGGATCCTGCAACAATGTCACAGGTAGCTTCTTAGTCTGCTCTATTTGAGCCATATCGTCATCCTTATACTGATAATTAATGTAAGCCAGTGCAGAAGAGGCTGGAGCATCAATAATTGTTTTATTCGGCACGAGCTGTATCCCTGTCGGATCCACAAAATTCACACTACCATACGTGTTGTTCACTTCAAAGTATCCGCCCCATTCACGGATTCCATCATCTTCTGAGTTCAAACAAGAACTAAACCCCACCATTGTTAATAACGCAGCAAAAACGACTGCCAATTTTTGTTTTTTCATACTCTATTCTACTCTTATCTTTAGTTTATAATCAGTTTTTAGATTTAAAATTCACAAAATAAATAAGAAAAGAAAAAAAGACTGCATGAGAGCAGTGTTATTTTAACACAAATAAACCATTTAAGCTTATTGTACCTGAGCAAAACTGTCCAAATGTTCGTCTACGTAGGTTGCTATCTGCGCAGTAATCTGCTCTTCCTCTTCCATATATTGTTCTTCCAAGTCATCAAAAGCCTCGTATTGCTCATACATGGCCATGAACTCCTCTTCCGTACGTTCCTTCTCCAAATCCGCACGATGGGCATCGTAAATCTTTTTTGCTTCGTAAATCAATTTAGAGAAATCTTTTGCCCCAAACATACGCATCGCTTTGGCAAACGGATTATCAAAGATATACGGTCCGTATCCATTCTGGATAAGCTGCACGAAACCTCCTTCCATCACCTCCTCACGAAAGAAATGATAGCCTAACAATGTATGCTGATACCCGTTCAGCAACGGCATGGTATCCGCATTAATCTTCCCCCCTGTCACTTCCAGGTATTTGTCAATAAATACTTTCAAAAAAGCATCCATTCCTTCTTCTGCTCCTTTGCGCAAATCCGCATCCGAAACCGTAATCTGATTCATTTCCATTCTATACCTAATAATTGTTACCTATTTTTATGCAAACCCTTCACTGGGCATATCGCCGTATTCAAGGCAAAGATACAAGTTTCTCTCAGAAGATAAAAAACATTTTGTCAAGCGGACTTTGCAAAACGGCCCAAACCGAAAAAAATATCATTAAAATGTAACAAAAAGTTTGGTTTCCCCCGTTGCAGAACGAAATAAAACGACTAACTTTGCGAATGGATTAAGGAAGAAATTTCCTAAATCAAGGTTTACGAAATACCTATTTTTTATTACCAATAAAACGTAAAGAATATGACTTATTCACACGAAGTTGAACACATGTGTGTTGTAAAAAAAGGACCTAATCATGGTCCAGCTCCAATTCCTGAAGAAGGAAAATGGGTTAAATCAAAAGAAATTAAAGATATCTCTGGTTTAACTCACGGTATTGGTTGGTGTGCTCCTCAGCAGGGTGCTTGCAAGTTGACACTGAACGTAAAAGAAGGTGTTATCCAGGAAGCATTGGTTGAAACAATCGGTTGCTCTGGTATGACTCACTCAGCTGCTATGGCATCTGAAATCCTGCCGGGAAAAACCATCTTGGAAGCATTGAACACTGACTTGGTGTGCGACGCTATCAATACAGCTATGCGTGAATTGTTCTTGCAGATTGTGTACGGACGTACTCAGTCAGCTTTCTCTGAAGGCGGTCTGATGATCGGTGCTGGTCTGGAAGACTTGGGTAAAGGTCTGCGTAGCCAGGTAGGTACTCTGTACGGTACTTTGGCAAAAGGTCCTCGTTACCTGGAAATGGCTGAAGGCTATATCAAAACTATCGCTCTTGACAAGAACGACGAAATCTGCGGATACGAATTCGTTCACCTGGGCAAGTTCATGGATGAGATCAAGAAAGGCACTGACGCAAACGAAGCTTTGAAGAAAGTAACTGGTACTTACGGACGCTTCACAGCAGAACAAGGTGCAGTTAAACATATTGACCCACGTCACGAATAATATAAGGAGGAAAGAACATTATGATTAGAGAAGTAAAATTTGAAAGCCAGGACCGTCGTATCAAACAGATTCTTGCTGCTTTGAACGCTAACGGTATCAAAGACATCGAAGAAGCTAACGCTATCTGCGAACAATATGGTCTTGATCCTTATAAAACTTGTGAAGAAACTCAGCCTATCTGCTTCGAAAATGCAAAATGGGCTTACGTAGTAGGTTGCGCCATCGCTCTTAAGAAAGGTTGCAAAAACGCTGCTGAAGCTGCTGAAGCAATCGGTATCGGTTTGCAGTCATTCTGTATCCCGGGTTCAGTTGCTGATGACCGTAAAGTAGGTTTGGGTCACGGTAACTTGGCTGCAATGTTGCTGCGCGAAGAAACTAAATGTTTCGCATTCTTGGCAGGTCACGAATCATTCGCTGCTGCTGAAGGTGCTATCAAAATCGCTGCTAAAGCAGACAAAGTACGTAAAGAACCTTTGCGTTGTATCTTGAACGGTCTGGGTAAAGACGCTGCACAGATCATCTCTCGTATCAACGGATTTACATACGTTCAGACTCAGTTTGACTACTACACTGGCGAACTGAAAGTTGTAAAAGAAATCGCTTACTCAGACGGTCCTCGTGCAAAAGTAAAATGCTACGGAGCTGACGACGTTCGCGAAGGTGTAGCTATCATGTGGAAAGAAGGTGTAGACGTATCTATCACAGGTAACTCTACTAACCCGACTCGTTTCCAGCACCCGGTTGCAGGTACTTACAAGAAAGAACGTGTTCTTGCAGGTAAGCCTTACTTCTCAGTAGCTTCAGGTGGTGGTACAGGTCGTACACTTCACCCGGATAACATGGCTGCTGGTCCTGCTTCTTACGGTATGACAGATACTATGGGTCGTATGCACTCAGATGCTCAGTTCGCTGGTTCTTCATCAGTTCCTGCTCACGTAGAAATGATGGGATTCCTGGGTATCGGTAACAACCCGATGGTAGGTTGTACAGTAGCTTGCGCAGTTGACGTTGCTACTGCTTTGAATAAGTAATCTATACTTTATCAAATATATAAACTCCTGTAATCTAAATGGTTGCAGGAGTTTTTTATTTGCCGTAAATTATAGTTTAGGGATATTCTAATAGCCTTCTTTTTGGTTATCTTGTCTTATCAAGTAAGAAGAAAAATGAGACTATAACAACCTAAAATATAGTTCACCCAAAGGCCATTATACTCAAGCCCAAAGCTGAGCAATTGTCACTTAATTAAGCCCTGAAAAGGTGATTTTTGCAGCCCATTTGCAGCCCAATTTGCCATTTTCAAAAATGGGCTGCAAAAACTTATATAATCAGCTATAGTACAATGAGATATACTCCATTTTACAATCATTTTAATATGGAAAAACATTGTACGATGGTTTACTTTTCATTGAGAGAAAGTAAGCAAAACAAGAAAGGTTTATCACCTATTGAGGTTTCTATCTCCACAAACGGAAAAAGAATCTATTTCAGCACAGGTAAATATGCACGCTCTACAGACTGGAATAAAGAAAAACAGTTAGTAAAAGGTAAGAGTGAAGAAGCTCAATTAGTAAATAGTTATCTTACACAGCTAAGAAACAAAATATACCAGAAAGAAATTGAGCTACTTCAAATGGGCTACCTAATCACAGCAGAGCTACTAAAAGAAGCTGTTGCAGACAAAGTAGAAGCATTGAACGAAAAAAGCCTGTTTGAATTTTTTGAAGAACATAACAGAGAACAGGAAAAGCTGGTTGGAAATGGAGTTTCTAAAGCTACTTATTGGATTTCTGTCTATACAGTAAGGCTACTCAAAAAATTTGTTCAGCAGAAATACAAAAGAGAAGATTTATACCTACGTGAATTGAATCTGAACTTTATCCAGTCTTTTCATACATTCCTAAGAATAGACAAAGGAATGGCACAAAATTCATCTACCAAACATCTAAAGCTACTTAAAAAGATTGTCAACCTTGCAGTAGCTAATTCATACATGGCTACCAATCCATTCATTACTTATAAGATAGAACGTGAACCCGTAGAAATAGATTTCTTGGATGAAGAAGAACTAAGAAAGATTATCAACTTTGACACTCCCCTACCCAGACTGGAGAGAGCAAAAGATATGTTCCTCTTTGGGTGCTTCACTGGATTGAGCTACATTGACATCAAAACCTTAGCACCAGAACATTTTGAAAAGGACAATACAGGCAGAATTTGGATTAAGAAACGCAGGGTTAAGACTGGAGTTCTATCACGCATCCCCCTACTCCCTATTGCCAAACTGATACTGGATAAGTACAAAGGTGGAGAGAAATTACTTCCTATCCAAGACCCAGCAGATATAAACAAATACCTAAAGGATATAGCCATTTTGTGCGACATCAAGAAGCGAATCACATTTCATACAAGCCGCCACACATTCGCCAGCACCGTTACTTTAGCTAATAATATCTCACTGGAAGTCGTTTCTAAGATGCTTGGTCACACCAATACCAGAATGACCAACCATTATGCCAAACTGATAGATAAGTGCATAGGTGAACAGATGGACAAGCTCATGGACACATTTACAGGAGATTCCAACTACTAAGCCTTACAAACTATGATTATCCCACTTGCAGATATTGTGAGTGGGATTTTCTTTTTTAATTTTGCTCCAAACTAAAACATTATGGAAAAGTTAAAAGAAAATTATATAAACATTGACCCTCGTTTAGAATATATGGAACAGATAGCTACATTATATGTTCCAGATATAGACATAGACCCATCTACAGGTGAAAAATATATTTGTGGTACAGCTGCTTTGCCATTCTTTATAAATAGATATAATCAAAACGGATTATATGGTCACTTCACATACGAAGATTATACAGGCAATGAAAGCATACAAGAAATGCTGAAAGGCTTGGGAATTGACATAGATAAGTTCTGGTTTTTACTTCTATTTATCTTTGATTACACCTGTGGCACGTGTTTGGATGGAATAAAAGCTACAGGAGTTGGGGTAGAACAACTCACTAAGTTTGCTAAAGCCATAGCTGATAACCATAAAGAAGTTAATCGGTTTGGAGTAAGTTTTAAGAAGCCTATTACTATTTCTGTAAAAGTGGAGGGCAAGCATCAGATAATAATTGATAATGCCAATGCAATAGGCTATTTGGCTGCTGTTATTGCTAATAATTTAAAGGAGATAGAGGAACATCCTTGGATGCAAATCCAACAGGTCAGAATGAACACACCCACTGAAGAAAAGGAATCCATTCAAATATGGTTGTTCTATAAAATGTTTAATGATTTCTTCAATTTAAAACCATATAACAAGTTGTTTAATGTTAGACAAAAGAAAGGAAGTACCGTTTCACTTAGTAAGACATTACTAATATCAAAACTTATCTACTTCACCAAACTATCTAAGAACAAGAATTTTTCAGAGGACGAATTTACTTTAAAAGGCTACATCAAGCAATATAAAGACAAAAAGATTGATACTATAAACAGCATATACTTCTAATAATAAACTGATAACCAATACAGTCCTGCTTCATCTCATTAAAAGGGTACATGAAAGCAGGATTTTTTTTCTCTCTTTTAATCTTCTCAAAAGTTCTCACCTTTGCAACGTAATCAATAACGATAAGGCGCCAAGTTACAGATTACATGAATTATTAATACTTTAAACTATAAAAAGATGAATATCCAAATTTTACAACAGAGCATAGCTGAGAACCAAGTCTTAGTAAATAACACTATTGATACAGTATTTGTAACCAGATTCTTAAACGGTATGCTAAGAATTCCAACAGAAATCCGTTTACGATTCAAGACACTCAACAATATGCCTGCCATTACAGTTATATTAACTTACAGAGATAAGAAAGGCAGATTGATAAAAGAGGAACTTACAACCATTGCAAACGGTGAACTTATCAATGCGGTCATTTCAGCAATGGGCAGTAACTTGAAACCAATCCATGCATTCCAAACGGAAGGTAACAACACAATAGAAGAAACCTCGACAAATTTTGAACTGGAAATGTTTGAGAAATTCATGGAATCCTCATATCACTTAAAGATTGAAGATGATTTCATAAGCTCAAACGGTGACAGATTTCTTCATGCTGTTTTCTCTATCGGATTCCATTATGATATACATTTCTACCTTAAAAGGGATGAACACATTGAAGAACTATTGAACAAGGCTCTTACTGCATAATCGAATCAAATTTTGGAGGGAGGGTAAAACCTCTCTCCTTTTATCAATACATAATAGCATGAACATTATACTACCCCCAGCATACGATAATGAATCAGCCCATCATCAAGTAAAACAACTAATGGAACAAAAGAAAAATCTGTCAATCCGAGTTGATGATACTCCTTGTGCTTGGATAAGCAACTCAGATATGTCAAGGTTAAAATACATGCTAAATACAGCATCTTGGAACTGGATTATAAATTATCTGGAAACAGGAAATCCAGATGATTTCAAAGTCTTTCCATTACAGGAAGAATCATTACCCGATTTCCAGACTACATTCCTTAAAGCATTAGTTGACAAGAAACATAAAATCTACAGGATTCCTTTTCTAAGAGAAACCCAACCATACATAAACCTTATAGCTGTTTTCAAATTCGGGAAAATCTATTTCAGAATCAGACTGACAGACCCTATCGTAGGATATCTAAACTCCAACAATATATGAATCACTACATTATCAGTAAAGGACAGAAGCTATCCGATATAATGCCACAAATAGAATCAAACATTAATCTTGCCAAAAAATTTCCTGGCATTGGAGCTACCTATCTGGAAATCCATTCTCCCAGACCTTCTATACTGATAGAGCCTAATGTTCCTGTCATTCAAGGTAAATGTGCAAAATCAGACAAAGACTTTAAACTGTTCGGAGTTTACGAAGGTGTTTCAGTCGATAAAATAACCGATTACCTGCAAGAGCCATACAAATACCATAAACTTATGACTACTCCAGAAAGCTTTCCCAAAATCAAACAGGCTGCAAATAATGTTGGAATAGACCTTTATTCCCATTTCTTTTGCTTGATGGATGAATCCCACCTGTTAGTAAAAGATGTGGATTATAGAGATAACATAGTTCTGCCGATAAATGATTTTTTCCTTTTTAAACAGAAAGCTCTGGTTTCGGCAACACCGATTGCATTTTCAGACCCTCGTTTCAAAGAACAAGGTTTCAGAACTGTCACTATTGATGCTGACTATAACTACAAACAGGATATTACATTAATTCATACCAACAATACACTGCAAAGCATCCAAGATTATCTGGAGCAACATAATGATTCCCCAATATGTTTCTTTATTAATCTGGTTGACTATAGCCATTCATTAATAAAAGAATTGGGAATCCAGAACGAATCCTCCATATTCTGTGCACCTAAAAGTGTACAGAAGCTAAAGAACGAACTTGAATTCAACAATGCCTATGATGAATGGAAATCTGACAGAATGAGAAAGTTCAATTTCTTCACAAGCAGGTTTTATAATGCTTTTGACTTGGAAGTGGATTATACCCCACATGTTGTAATGCTTACTGATATAAAGGCATCACCATATACCATACTTGATATTAATACGGATTGTGTACAGATTGCAGGTCGTTTCCGTAACGGATTATCTACACTTACACATATTTATACAACAGACAATAATCTACCAATAATGACTACGGAAGAAATTAGAATACACCAGTTTGCACAGGAACACGCATACAATACAATCCGAACATTATATAACAGTGCAGCATCCGAAACAGAAAGGAATGCTTTCGGAGAAGCCATGCGTTCACTTCCATTCAACAGGATGCTTTATCCAGATGGAAAGAAAAACTATTTTGCCATTGACAATGATACCAATGACAAGCTGGTAACAGGCAGTTACCATGACAGTGACAGAATCATATCTCTATATTATGCCTGTTACATGTTCCGCCCATCCTGTACAGGATATATCTATCAGTTTAAGGACTTTAGCCAACTATTACTTCAAGGCTCTAAAATGACAGTCAAAGAAAAACGCAAGAAAATGGTAGCCATACTATCCGAACTGAAAGAACCGCTATCTGAATTTGATTTGGACTTTATAAACGAAATGAGAAAAGTTGATTCCTTATTGATAGAAGCATACGAACTTTTAGGCTTGGATTCAATCATGGAAATGGATTATTCCCAAAAACGCATGAACGAAGCTATTATTCTAAAACGGATGCAGGGCAATACAACAGTCAAACTGATAAAGAACAGTTTCAAGACTGGCTACAAATACAAATGCTCACAGATAGTTTCTGAACTGACCCGAATCTTTGAAATGTTGAATATCCATCCTCATAAAAGCATCCGTGGGGAAACCATTAATCATTACTTCGATACAGTTCCATGCAGAATCGGGAAAAAACGGGAACGAGGTTATTTCCTCAGAGCAGAACTATTATAATTACAGGTAGGACAAAAACAAATAAAGTTCTTCTTTTTATACCCCATTACACTTTTGTCCTACCCTTACAGAATTATCTGAAATACCGTTAAACCTATCTTTTATAAGTAGTGAACTTATGATTAGTTCCCCACCTATAAAGTAACTATCTTTATACAACTTCAAACAGATAATTCCACTACCAAGATTCCCTATTTACAAATCATTCAATATTTCTAAAATGCAAGAATTTACTTATGAGCAAATCAGAGAAAAAGCACTAAGACAAGGAGTAAAAGATAACAGGGTTCATATAGGATTATGGGCTAATATTAATAACTATCTAAAAATAAGGAGAAAGAAAAATGGAAAGGTTACTACCTATTATATCTCATTGCAAAAACTGGCTTACTGAAAAGATAAGATTTAAAGTACAGAGATTGATTTTGTCTAATTTATTGGGTGTGCTTATTCCCTTTTTACCGTGTGCTTAATCACCCCCTCTCTACATTCCTACTACTACACTCCTATTAGAGCATGCAATCCTCTTACGAGCATTGCAATGGTAATTTGGATATTGGGGATTTATAAAAAACAATGATATGTGGATTTACAACAAGCATATATATGACAAGCTAAGCGAACTAAGGAAAATCAACAGATTAAGTTCTTCTAAAATGAGATTTCTATTAAAGACCAACCAAATCATTCTTATTAACCATATTGAGCGATTGCCTTATGACGAAACTACCATTCAAAGAATACACCGTAATAAATAATACTCTTATTCAGAAACTTGGTTGTGCAGATGTTTACAGAACCTATGTGTTACTATTAATAGCAGATAAAAGCACACTAACAACTGATACTACCATAGAGGAGCTTGCATCATTTGTTGATGAATCAAAATTCAACTATAAAGGTAACAGGAAAACCAAATCATTCAATGACAAGTTAAGAGATACAGGAGAAGTTACCATACAAGAAAAGAACAGTGGCAAAAAGGACAGAACTTGGACTGATTATATCTTTTCTCCAGTTACTTATGGAAATTACAGAAGAATCAGCAGGGAGTTTTACGATTCATATAATGATACATTGGATTTGAAACTTAGAGGATTCATTCTTAAACTGTTCAGTGCAGCAGAACCACATAGCCATACCATTATTTTACCCATGAGAAAACTGGAAAAACTAATTCACATGGGGCATGATACCATTAATAAATATATAGACCAGCTAATAGAACTGGACTTATTAGACGAAGTTGGTGATTCAACCATATTAAAAGCCAAAGGTCTCATTTTAGACCAACCCAAAGATAAATATGTGGAAGAAGTTAAAGCTCGCTTTGAGCACATGATAGCTTATAATGAAAGCAGAGGGAATCCAATTTCAAGAGAATGCATGATTTATAAGAAGTGCAAAGAGAAACTATTTGAAGGAATCCAAAACATGCACGCTTTTATGAAATCATTGGAAAGTGGATTAGTTGGCACGAAGCAAGATATAAAAGACAATGAAGAACTTCAAGATATTATTTTATAAATCAAACTCAAATCCTGTTTCTATATATAAAGAGTTATATACGAGATACCATACCACTATTTTACTCCCCCTCATGGTAACTTTAAGAAAAAAGAATACTTTAAAAACTTTCTTTGGTGGCTGACTAAAAAAAGAATGCTTATTAATAAGAAAACTGGCACGATGCACTATTACCATTGTTAATGGAATAATTTACTAAGCTCCTCACTTCAAATAAAGTCTCTTTAGGGAAAAGCACAAGAATAGCCTAAGATGCAAACGAAGAAATTCATTTGTGTTTTAGGCTTGTTCTTGTTTAATCAATTCAATCAATAATCATTTAATTCAATTACATTATGGGAAATTTAGTAATTATGCCAGCTATGGCACAGCGTAAAGAATCATTAAACATGGGTGAGTTTGCAGAAGAAGCTATTATTATAGAAGAAGTTACAACACCCAAGAGAGTAAACCATTTCATTGAAGCCAACACACAGGAAGTAACCTTACAGCATCTCACCAAAGACTGCATCATCCCAAGTTTTGCATCAATGGAGGAAACCATAAGTCACCAATCTTTTATAGGTGCAGTAGTGGATGCAGCCAAGGATTATTTTCATGGAGAGCAGTTTGATATACCAGAGATTAGAATCTCACACCCTATCAATGGTAGAATACCAAGTGCATTAGGTAAGAAAGCTTCAGAACTGACAGACGAAGAGAAAACTTTGTTCTATCAGAGAATGTGTTTCTGTTTTGAAATTCCATCTATCGTACATGATGAATACGGTAATCGTTTGGCTTTATCTATTGGTGGAGTGAGAGCATATAACGAGATTAACTTGTACAGTAAGAAATCTGTGGAAAGGTTTAAAATTTTCATAGGATTTCGTAATCGTGTGTGCTCTAATTTAATGCTTACTACTGATGGCTTGCAGGACAAGATAGAAGTCTTAAATGTACAGGAACTATATGCAGCTGCATTGAATCTCTTCCATGCTTACAACCCATCCAAAGACCTGCACCTGTTAAGAACGCTTGGACAGATGTCAATCACCACAAGCGAATTTTGTCAGATAATAGGCAGGATGAGATTATATCAAGCTCTTACACCTAACCAACAAAAACGTTTACCTCGTCTATTGTTGGGGGACAGTCAGATTAATGCAGCTTGCAGGGCATTTGTTTCTGATGCAAACTTTAAAAGTACAGGAGACAGCATTACTGGTTGGCAATTGCTCAATTTGCTTAATGGTAGTGTGAAGTCAAGCTACATAGATAACTTCTTAGAGAGGAATCTTAACTGCACAGAGTTTGTACAGGGCATTCAACGTGCCAAATTAGGAGATAGTGAATACGCTTGGTTTTTGGGCTAAGTGAATTATTGATTGAGAGAGAAAAGGGCAGCTATTAGTTAGTTGTCCTTTTTTTATTTCTACCAATACCTAAAACTTACAATTATGAATATAGATTATAAAGTAGGAGAAGTGAAGCTATCTTATAAACCCAAATTCAAGAATCAGCAAAAAGTAACCTGTTCAGAGGATGCTTATAAATATATGCTTTCCACATATAAGAAAGGAACTATATGCTACAAGGAATATTTCAAAGTCCTGTTCCTAAATCAAGCCAACCAGATTTTAGGATATACTCTTATTTCAGAGGGAGGAATCACAGAAACCTGTGCTGATGTCAGATTAATTATGCAAGCTGCATTACTTACCAATTCTGTAGCTTTAATTCTGGCACACAATCACCCAAGCGGTAATCTGAAACCAAGCAGGCAGGATATGGATATTACTAAACAGGTAAGGGATGCAGCACAGTTTATGCGGATAAAAATCTTAGACCATATCATCCTTTCAGATACAGAATACTACAGTTTTGCAGATGAAGGAATGCTGTAGCATAAACAAGGGCACTCAATATTTTAGTTGAGTGTCCTTACTTTATAATATTCACTTTGATAATTAGTGAATGTTTCCTTATAAATCAAGGAGTTAGTAAATCCAACTCAAAATTAATATCCACTTTTATTCATTTACTTATAAAACAGAACATTATGTCACTTAAATATTCAAGCACAACAGCAGACTATCTTGTTTGGTCAGATGCAATGAATCTTATTAGGAAACTGGCAAAAGATGATAATTATAAAATATCACTTCTTATAGCTTTAGGTTGTTTCACAGGATTAAGAATTTCTGATATTCTGGCTTTAAGATGGAAGCAGATAATAGATACAGACGAATTTACTGTAATTGAGAAAAAGACAGGTAAGGTAAGAACCATAAGACTGAATCCCCAGCTACAGGAACATATCAGAGAATGTTACGAACATATAAAACCAGTTGGAATCAATGCACCCATCTTAGTAAGTCAGAAAGGTACAGTCTTTTCAGTCCAGAGAATAAATATCATTCTTAAAGAAGTGAAGAAGAAATACAAGCTAAAGATTAAGAACTTTTCCTGTCATTCACTTAGAAAGACTTTTGGTAGACAGGTCTATAATATGAACTGTGATAATTCAGAACTTGCTTTAGTAAAGCTGATGGAACTGTTCAATCATAGTTCTGTTGCCATTACTAAAAGATACTTAGGATTAAGACAGGAAGAAATCTTGCAGACTTATGAATCATTGAGTTTCTAAATAACAGGTAGGACAAATAAAGAACAAGGTTAGCTTTATATACCCCAATCAAAGTTTGTCCTACCTAAATTTTAAACTCCAGATATACCTAAAGTCCGATTATTTGTGTTTGGCATTTCAGCCTTATAGTAATAGGTCAAATCCATAAGTTTTTAGACTTTAAAGCCAACTTAACTCTTATAATCCATACTGGAGATAACTGTTTGTAAATAGCCAAAGATATGTTGGGATAAAGACGAATAATGTTTGATAGCAGAAGATTTACTATTTATCCCTACATCGTATAGAATTATTTAAAACCTTTCGCTAACTTTGCAACAATTCCAGTGAGTTATAGTGTTAGCAAGCTGAAAGGACATAATTAACGAAAGGTGTTATTGAAATTATCTTCTACATTCAAACTTCGCAACTTTGAAAACTAGCATGAAGATGGTAGCAATAGCACCCATACTTGATATATACCTACCTTATGTTTATAAGGTTTCTATATACTGCTTGGTGTGGGGCTATTGTTTTATTCATGCTAGAGGTAGTGCGAAGACCTGAATGTAGAATAAAGCAATATAGTGTCCTCACACCTTTTTTATTTATTGCTTATTCAAGGGGACAGGTGAGCGCATAATATTTATTGCAATGAAAGAGCTATTTCAAGTCTTAGATAGAGAGGATAGAATCTCCATCCTTAAACTGCTGTCATTATTAATAAAAGAATCTAATAAGTCCACCTATAACGATAACAGCGATTGGATTTTGGCTTTTAATGAAGCTGGATTTAGAACTGATGACATCAACATTAATGAAATATTGTCTAATATTGATATGGACGTTTATAATAGTCCACTAAAAGATTGGCAAGTTCAATCACTTAACTCAATATGTTTTCTGGAAAATATTTTAATCTTTAGATATGTTCCAGACGATGAAGCCAAGGAAATTATCTATATGGAACGAGAAGCAAAAACCTATCGTAAAATAGATAAAGATAGACCATTTCCTCTTTGTCCCTTACCTTTAATGCCAGAAGAAGTACTTAGAATTATGACAATTCGAGTATTAAAACTATTTCGTAATGACACAAACATTTGGTTTGATGTAGAGAACCTACGCATTACTTTAAGTAAAGGACTGGATAACTCATATTTATATTTCAATGAACAAACTAATGAATTTGATATTTGGTTTGAAGATTCATTCATGAGATATGTTGGAGGGATAGAGTGGAATACTCCTAATAATCCATATACCACAATGTTTGTCAATCAATGGTTTAAGACAGGAACAAAAATCGTACTTGATGAACTATTTGAGGGATTCTCTGCAAATGGTTTAGACATCAGATATAATGCAAATGTTGGGTTAGGCTTACATATCATCATAAAATTGAATTAATGGATATATTTTCAGTTTTTGTCACAGGATTCTTTGTTGGGGGACTTATTATATTTCTTATCATAAATAGTACAAAAGATTAAAACCCAATCTATAATGAAATCAATAATACATATAATAATGATAATCTTGACTTTATGCTCTTATGGATGTAAGAGTGATAAAGACGAGTTTAAAATAACAGATGTACAATTTAAGAATAATATTTTTAAACCATTGTACATGAATTATGATTATGGAACTCCTATTTGCAACAAACAGGACTTAGAAAAATATAGACTAAAAAGATTAGGACAAAAAATAAGAGTTACATATTACGATAAATCTATCAGACTTGAGATTCTTGATGCCAGCAATAACAAAGAGTTCATCCTTGATTATAAAGGGAATGGGAAATATTCTGGTGATGGAATAGATGCCATTATCGATGAAAAAACATTTAATAATAGCATTACAATTAACATCAATGCACAAGTTGAATTAGATGTAGACCTCACTATCTTTAAAAAATATGAGAAAGCTAAATCTGAACCGTCCCAAGGTTGGGAAGGATTAAACGAAAATTACTGGCTGATGACCAATAAAAGCATTATAATTACAGCAAAAAAATAAACACATTTTAAACTAAATCATCTACAATGAAAATATTAAACTTCTTAGCTGCTTTTCTGTTGTTCACACTATGCACTAATGGATATTGTTACAATAATAACAAAACAATATACAAAGAAGAGGCTACAATACCTCAAGACGAAATTAAAATAATCAGCACATTTACTGTAACCGCCAAAGTCGCAAGAATTTCAGGTATCTTTCCTAATCAATATCTTAAATACACAAATCAAGTGACCTTAACAATTGCTATATACAGCAATAGTGTAGCTTCTGTTATAGCCGTTGGAAATAAGCAATTAGGAATCCCATTGCCAATAAGAGTAGCAGCCTTCCAAGATGATTACACTTTCGAATGTTCGGATAAACAAAATGATGTAATCTATTGCTTTAACACCTCTAAGCTACAATAAATATGAAAAGACAGCATCATTAATAAAAGAACAGCATTTGAGACTAAAAACTCTTATGCTGTTTTTCTTTTATAGAGCTACTACATTTTAAGGAAATATCCAGATTATAAACCCCAAGAAATAAAATGTCGTACCAATCATGGAAGTTAAAAAAGGAATAACTATCTTTGTTTTGAACTCATAAACATAAGATTTATGGAATATATAAATGAATTTCACAAAGAATGGATAGAACGCACTCGCCAATCAATAGCATCTTGGAGCAAGCAGCCTATATCGCTAGAAGAAAAAAGGAAACAGCAGGAACGCTTGAACCAACAGAGAGCTATAAGAGAGGGCAAACAAAAGAGCTGATTGACTTCGCCAAATCCAACAATTTATGGATTTCTCTTTCTGAACTAAATGTTGAATTTCTTAGTAAAGGTGGAGAAAACGAAGTCTATACAGGAAATAAAGATAATATCGTTATTAAACTGAATAATTTTGAATACGCAGGTGATGATTTGGAGAATTTCTTCATCCGCATAAATGCACACAACAAATTATTTGGTAACGTACCTTATCAGATGATAGGTTTCGCCTATAATAGCCAACAAGAATTCTGTGCAGTTCTTATACAACCTTACATTTTGGCTGAACGAGAAGCTACAGAAGATGAAATAGCTACCTATATGAAAGCATTAGGCTTTGAAATGGACTATTACGACGAATATCATAATTCAGAATATGAAGTGTTTGATGTAGTTCCTAACAATGTACTTTATGGCATTGACGGTGATTTATACTTTATCGACACTCAAATCAGAACACGGTCTTAATCCAAATATGGATTTCTCTTACAAACGGAATTGCATTGGGAATTTGACCATAATGCAGCCCATTTTTATAATTAGTTCTTTTATTTATTTACACGGAGTTTATCTATTGCCACTATAGATTTGATTTATAGTTAATTAAGCTGGTTACAGGGATGCTCGGTCCTGCTTCTTACGGTATGACAGATACTATGGGTCGTATGCACTCAGATGCTCAGTTCGCTGGTTCTTCATCAGTTCCTGCTCACGTAGAAATGATGGGATTCCTGGGTATCGGTAACAACCCGATGGTAGGTTGTACAGTAGCTTGCGCAGTTGACGTTGCTACTGCTTTGAATAAGTAATCTATACTTAATCAAGATAATAAATCCCTGTAACTCTATAAGTTATGGGGATTTTTATTTTGTCCGTACTTCATGGATAGTAGATAATTCCCTATTACTTTTTGCTTACTTTTCTTCTTATAAATAGTTGTAGGTAGATACTGAAATTGAAGCTGAATATCCCCTTATTTGAGCTTATTTTTCTAAGGTTAAGAAGTGACTGATTATCCTTGAAAATAGGCTGAAAAGAGGATGTTTTGCGACCAATTTGCGACCATTTTCCCATTTTTTCAAAAGTGGTCGCAAAAATCGATTCATCTACCTAATATACAGAAAGATATATCATATTTTAAAGGACTTCCCAATGTCTAATTTTAAATGATTAAACTATGGTAAGAAGTTCATTTTCTATTCTCTTTGCCATAAGAGAAAGTAAAGCAAGAAAGAGTGGTAAAGCTCCTATTGAAATTACAATTACAGTAAATGGGGAAAGATGCACTCTATCAACAGGTAAACAAGTTCCTATCGACAAATGGGACAAAGCCAAGCAACAAGTAAAAGGAAAGGATGAAGAAGCTCAAAGTCTCAACAATTATCTAAAAGCAATCAAAGCCAAACTCTATCAGAAGGAAGCAGAACTATTAGACAGAGGTTTTATTATCACAGCAGAACTATTACGTGACGCATATTTTGATAAGGTAGAATCACTCAAAGAAAAAAGCCTGTTTGAAGTCTTTGAAGAACACAACAAAGAACAGGAAAAGCTGGTTGGAAATGGAGTTTCTAAAGCTACCTATTGGATTTCGGTCTATACAGTAAGATTACTCAAAGAATTTGTTCAGCAGAAATACAAAAGAGAAGATTTATACTTACGTGAACTGAATCTAAGCTTTATCCAGTCGTTTCATACATTCCTAAGAATAGACAAAGGAATGGCACAAAATTCATCTACCAAACATCTAAAGCTACTTAAAAAGATTGTCAACCTTGCAGTAGCTAATTCATATATGACTACCAATCCGTTCATTACTTATAAGGTAGAACGTGAGCCTGTAGAAATTGATTTCTTGGATGAAGAAGAACTGAGAAAGATTATCAACTTTGACACTCCCCTACCAAGACTGGAGAGAACCAAAGATATGTTCCTCTTTGGATGTTTCACTGGATTGAGCTACATCGACATCAAAACCTTAGCCCCAGAACATTTTGAGAAGGACAATGCAGGTAGGATTTGGATTAAGAAACGTAGGGTTAAGACAGGAGTTCTATCACGCATCCCCCTACTCCCTATTGCCAAACTGATATTAGATAAGTACAAAGGTGGAGAAAAATTGCTTCCTATCCAAGACCCAGCAGATATAAACAAATACCTAAAGGATATAGCTATCTTGTGTGACATCAAGAAACGAATCACATTTCATACAAGCCGCCACACATTCGCAAGCACGGTTACTTTAGCCAATAATATCTCGCTGGAAGTCGTTTCTAAGATGCTTGGTCACACCAATACCAGAATGACCAACCATTATGCCAAACTGATAGATAAGTGCATAGGTGAGCAGATGGATAAGCTCATGGAAACATTTACTGGAGATTCCAACTACTAAACCTTACAAACTATAATTATCCCACTTGCAGATATTGTGAGTGGGATTTTCTTTTGCTGACGTTAATGGATATATACATAAATTAACAAATCCGCACAACCTAAGCATAATGCTTGAAATTCTTCTATTTTTATTAGACTATTAACAGAAATACACCTTATCTTTGCATTGTCAAAAGGTTCTTGATGCCTGATGACTAGTCTTCTGAAAAAGGCTACTATAGGTCTTTGATATTATGTACAATCTAACTCGCCTACAGATGGTGTAGGTCACTATAAGAAGACGAACAGCATATCTTTCAAATCAAAGAGAATTTTAACCGTCATCTTTTAAAAAAGATGGCAAATTATTTTTCTAAATTCAGAAAGATATGACAATTTTAAATATGGGGACAGATACAGCTCCTAAGTGGTTCGCAGTAGCCACAGTATCAATTAACGGAAAAGAACAGGAGATTATCCCTGCCTTTACAGAGTATTCAATCCAAAGAAAGGATTTCAGCAAAGATAAAATCTATGAAAAAATAGATAAGTCCAAGATTCTGCCGACAGTATTCTGTTTTGCTAAACCAGACATCTTCATAAAGGAAAATGTTCGGTTATTCGATTATTCAGGTAGGGAATTAACAGATGTTCCCAATGAAGCTCCGCAAATAATGGTTTATCTTGACAAGGCTGATAATATCAATCTTTTGGATTTAGATATTCCATTAAAAGCAGAACTGATAGATTGTGAGAGTGTAGCCGATGCTTATCATCATGTAGCAACTACTGCATATCTATCACAGTGTCCTTCTAAAGATGATTGGATAGGACTTGCAGGAATTGTTTCTAAAGACCAGTTACTTTTAGAAATAAGAAGATTTGGCAATTCATTCGGAATGAACGGTACTACAGCTCAAGGTTATTTTGGATTGAGTACCACAACCTCTTTTTTACAAAGCAAAGCTATTTCCACTAGTCCGCTTTTACCTAAAGGAGATTTCCGTACTTATCAGCAGGCTGAAATTTTGATGAAAGCTACCGTACAAGCATTCGGAGCAAAAGCAGCCAAGCAAACCAGATATATTAAGGCTATTAATTATTGCATTTCATTATATAGCTTTACTCTTGTTTGCCAAGCTCTCAATAATATTGGAGCTACTGAAAAATTGCAGCTGGATGCTTCCAAATGTGAGGACAAGGTACAGTGTCTGCAAAACATTCTTATAGAGCAGCTTGCAAGATTGACCTATAAGACAAAACAAAATTAAGTAGATTAGATTGTACATAATAAACTAAAGGGTGTTCCGACGGTTCACCCTTTTCTTTTTATATTCCTATAATTCGATAACCATTTTTTCTATCTCCATTATCTAACGGTATTTTACATGGATGGATTCTAAATCCATATAATTTTTCTAAATCAGAGGCTTTCCCTTTTTTGTCTATTCCTAATTTTAGGTAAACTTCATTCATCAGTTCTTTTATTTTTTCAGTAGTAAATTCCCTATTGGGCTTGAATATTTTATTTAGTTCATAATGGATTTTTTCAGTTGAATGTCTGATACTGATTTCATTTTTTAGTTCCTTTTCCTTATAACCAAGTGCCTTTATTCTATCTCCCCCCAGCTCTTCATAATAATACTTTAGTTCAGGATATTTTTGCTCCAGAGTGAATGATACCATGTCAAAACATAGACCTTTTGATTTATACTCACAATATTGAGCCATTCTATCAACAAATGTTTCTGTTTTAACTATATGTTTCAATTGTTCCCGATAAACACCGTACACCTGATTTTCTGTAACATCAAAATTATTTTCAGATAATTGCTTTTTGATAATCAGCCCATTCTTATAATTATATTTCTGTAATTCATAAGCATACTGTTCACTTATATATGCTAACTTGTTGAATACAAATTCACCTGATATTTTATCATACATAGTATATGAATCCTGATACTGTAGCATTTTCTATTCACGTAAGCAATCTTTTATACGTTTATCTTTTAACAAACTGTCTTTTTCGTTATTATTCGCTTCAACTTCTTTAGCCGTAAGTGAAACTTTTTTATTTAAGTAATTTTGGAAAGTTTCATCATCTATCTCTTCCTTATTTATATTATATATAAAAGTAAGATATTTCCTAAAAGGGTTGCAGTCCAATCTTTGACGACCAGCAATCTGTACAAGGTCTGTTGATATATCTATTGATGTGTTAATCTTTTTACAGTCACTTATCACAAACGTAGAAGCGCAAGTAGAATAAAAATCGCACCCTGCAAAAGCTGTTGAGGTACAGAAAGTAATCATTTTGTGAATTTCATCTTTTAAAGGAATCCTGCCACGTTGGAATCCGTCTCCCAGTTTGGCTATTGATTTATCATTATCCTCAGAACTTCCGACAATGATATTTACATCTTCTGGAGAAAGTTCAGTCTGCTTAATTATATTGATAATATTACTGACACTGTTAAGATAAATCACGCATTCTTTGGAGTAATAAGTTTTTCCGTCTAAGAAAACAGAAGGGAAATTTCCTTTTTGGTATGCTCTTACTATTTCTATGGCAGCACTTATAGGATTATTAGTTCGTTCCCTATACACTTTTACAACTTCTTTGTTTCCCCAAACCAGATGATAATAATTCATATTACTAAAAAAATCAATTTGCTCTAAATATCTGTCTAAAATCGGAGTAGCAGATAAGTAAGTTACATACGGAAACTCTTTAAGATATTTCAAAAACTTTACTTCTACTTCTGATTTAAAACTACTATCCTGTAGTATATACTGAAACTCATCTACTACAACTTTCCAATTTTCTTTATCGGTAATACACTATATCAACTTATACATGGAATCATACGATACTAAAATCTTTGGAACATTAGTCTTTGCTATATAAGCCTTAACTTCATCAATATTTACTCCACCAATCACCAATAGGGTATCAGGATATTGGTCTTTTTTGTTCTGTAACAAATTGTTTCTTGGACTGCAAATAATGGTTTTATAATCATCTTCAAGTGCTATTGTTGTAGCTCCACAATTCGGTATATCTTTATTTAATATACCGTTAGGCAGTTCAAATCTATCATATTTTCCATAAGGAAGTTCTATATTTTTAATTTCTCCTAAATACTTGATATTTTTATCAATTTTGATTTCAGTTTTATTCATTTCTTTAATTACGATTAAGCTGTTTGATAATAAATCATCTTAAAGCCTTGTCCAAATTTTAATAGATTTTCATCTTGATATTAAGGAAGCTGTGGAAGAAAAATTAGACACTCAGGATAAAATAAAACCAGAGCATTCTCTGGTCTTATTTTGGAATCTGTACGCGCTTAATATATGGATTTAGAGCAATAGCTGAAATTTTTAACCATTACTATTCCTCTTTATTTATACTATAAAGGTAGGCAATTTACATATCATAAAATAATAAAAACTGGACAAAATGAAAAATTAGTGTTGATACTTATATAAACCTCAATATTTCTCCTGATTCTCATTGGTAGATATATTTCTATTAATACAAGAGCCTTTATACCCCAATTTTATACCCCCTCACACCAAGCAAAGGAAAAATGAAAATTGGCAGACACCTGCCCACCCCTAATTCATTATAAATTTTACTATTCACCTCACATCATTGATAGACTTTATAGGATGATACACAAATACATAGATAATATAAATAGCCTAACCGTATCACACCTATAAACGTACCAAGAGTATTTGTAATCGTACCAAGAGGGAATCGAAGCAATTCATTGCTTCATAGGCGATTCATTGCTCTGGAGTTAATTCAATCAATAATCATTTAAACAATTTATCATTATGAGAAATTCAATTATTATGCCAGCTATGGCACAGAATCGTGAGAGAATGAATTTGGGTGAATATGCAGAAGAAGCTACCATTATCATGGACGAGCCAGTAAAGCCAGCCAATCATTTTATCGAAGCCAACACACAGGAAGTAACATTGAATCATTTAAAGAATGATTGCATTACTCCAGTGTTCTCTAAAGACAATGAACTTACAATCAATCATGCCCAGTTTGTGGAAACAATACAGGATGCAGCACAATCTTTCTATAGTGGTGAACAGGTGGAACAAGCCACTATCAGAACAAGCCACATCATTAAAGGCAGAATCCCAGAAGCTATCCACAAACCAGCCAACCAGCTTTTGGAATCTGACAAGACCATCTACTATGAAAGGGCGGCTTTCAGCATTGACATTCCTACCATTTATGAAACTGTTGGAGGAAACAAGCTGAATCTTTCCATTGTAGGCGTAAGGGCATACAATCAGATGAATCTTTATTCAAAGAAAGTCCCTGAATTGTTCCGTCTTGCAATAGGCTTTAAAAACCAAGTCTGTTGTAACATGTGCATCTTTACCAATGGTTACAAGGATGATTTGAGGGCAAGTAACACCACAGAACTCTATCGTGCAGCGTTGGAACTGTTTGGAAGCTACAACCCAGCCAAACATCTTTATCTGATGCAGCAATTAGGCGACACTTCCATGAGTGAACACCAGTTCGCCCAGATATTGGGCAAGATGCGACTTTACCAATGCCTGCCAACAGGCTACCAAAAGGCATTGCCAAGAATGTTGCTTACTGACACACAGATTAATTCTGTGGCTAAGGCATACATTCACGATGAGAACTTTGGTAGCTTTGGGAGTGAACTTAATATGTGGAAGTTTTATAACCTGCTTACAGGAGCTAATAAGTCAAGCTATATTGATTCATTCTTAGACCGTTCTCTTAATGCTACTGAAATGGCTTTGGGAATCAATGCGGCTTTACATGGGGATGAGCGTTACAAATGGTTCATTGATTAAGTGGGCTTATTGATTGAGAGAGGAAAGGGCAGCTATTCAGTTAGTTGTCCTTTCTTTGTTTCTACCAACTTCTAAAATTTATAATCATGGATAAACAGATAGATAAACTTATAAACCATATCAGAGATTTAGAAAACCGTTTAGGTGAAGTGGATAACAACCTTAGATATATAAAGGTAGTACAGGCATTGAAACATTCTTTAGATAAATTGGATAATATGCTGAAAGATGATGCTGCATTGCAACGCAAATACCAAGCAATCTATCTTAGCTACTTTTATACAGGCTGTGGATTCTCCTTTTATGACAGGGTATGCAATTCCATTTTGGATTATAAATATGGGAACAGACCATTCTAAGGAATACTATATATAATAAGGTGTGGAATGTCTTTATAAGGTGTTCCCACCTTAAATATATTCACTTTCTTTATTAGTGAATGTTTCATTAATAATCAGCAAGTTAGTAAATCCAACTCAAAATTAATATTCACTTTTATTCGTTTCACTATAAAACAGAACATTATGTCGCTCAAATATTCAAGCACAACAGCGGACTATCTTGTTTGGTCTGATGCAATGAACCTCATAAGGAAATTAGCCAAAGACGGGAATTATAAAATCTCACTTCTCATAGCTTTGGGATGTTTTACAGGATTGAGAATCTCTGATATTCTTTCTCTAAGGTGGAAGCAAATATTAGATACTGACGAGTTTACAGTAATTGAGAAGAAGACAGGCAAGGTAAGGACTATCAGATTGAATCTCCAATTACAGCAACATATCAAAGAATGCTACGAGCATATAAACCCTGTTGGAATCAATGCGCCAATCTTAGTAAGTCAGAAAGGCACTATCTTCACAGTCCAGCGAATCAACATCATTCTTAAAGAGGTGAAAAAGAAGTACAGGCTAAAGATTAAAAACTTTTCCTGCCATTCACTTAGAAAGACCTTTGGTAGACAGGTCTATAATATGAACAGTGAAAACTCAGAGCTGGCATTAGTAAAGCTGATGGAACTTTTTAATCATAGTTCTGTTGCCATTACTAAAAGATACTTGGGATTAAGACAGGAAGAAATATTGCAGACTTATGAATCTTTAAGCTTCTAAACTACAGGTAGGACAAATCAAGAACAAGGTTAGCTTTATATACCCCAATCAAAGTTTGTCCTACCTTAATTTTCAACTCCAGATATACCTAAAATCTGATTATTTGTGTTTGGCATTTCAGCTTTATAGTAACAGGTCAAATCCATAAGTTTTTAAATTTTAGAATCATCTCAACTCTTATAATCCATATTAGAGGTAGCTATTTGTAAATAGCCAAGAATATAGCCGTATATAAATCGTCATATAAATTTTGAGTATATAAGTTTATATTTATTTTAGAATATCAAAACCTTTCGTTACATTTGCATCAATTCCAGTGAATTATAGAGTTAATAAACTGGAAGGACATAATTAACGAAAGGTGTTATTGAAATTATCTTCTACATTCAAACTTCGCAACTTTGATATTGGAATGAAGATGATAGCAATAGCACCCACACTTGATATATACCTACCTTATGTTTGTAAGGTTTCTATATACCGTTTGGTGTGGGGCTATTGTTTTATCCATTCCAAAGGTAGTGCGAAGACCTGAATGTAGGGTAAAACAAATAGTGTTCCCACACCTTTTTTTATTTATTGCTTATTCAAGGGAGCAGGTAGGCATAATTAACTTTCAAAATGAATGCATTTAAGCTATTAACAATCTCATTATTGGTTACATTGAATATAGGCTTTTATTCTTGCACTTCACAAGATTCTGATTCAATAATTGGTACATGGAAAGAATACAGAGACAACTCTGATGATTATTTACTATCTACATGGAAATTTAATGAAGATGGGAGTGGATTATTTACAGTACAAGGAATGACTAATACACAGAAAGTTAGTTTTACTTGGGAAAATACAAATTCTTCCACTATCACAATAAACATGAATGGAGATACATCTACTTTAGAACTTAACAATGGATTATTAATTGAAAATAGTGCTTTTGGAAGCGTAGTTTATAAAAAACAATGAATATGGGAAAATTAACATGGATAATTATTGGACTTGTCCTATATTTTATAGGTGGATGGATTGCCAAAGATATTATATTCTCAATGATAGAGATAACAGAAGAAACTACTTTAGGAGAAATAACATTCTATGAGTGTTTAACTTATTCTATCATTGCAGCCATTTTTTCTTTAGTAGCTTCATCATATAGTCCTAACAAAAATGAAGACCCTAAAGGGTTTATTTGGCTTATTGCCATAACAATAGTAACAATATTAATAAAAGAGATGCCTTTATCAGCAGGACTTATTGCATTATACAATATTGTTAATATAGCCGCTATCATTCTATCAGTATCAACAAATAAAAACATTAAATAATTAATTTATGTGGATTTGGATTATTGTTATTGCAATCATTATTGGTGCAATATGGGGAGCTTCAAGTTCTAAGGATGGAGAAAGAGGTGCTGGCGCTTTTTCTGGCGCACTAATGGGTGGAATGGGATGTGGATATGTTTTATTCCAAATATTTTTATGGGGTGCAGGAATAATAATTGTCCTGTGGTTGTTTGGTAATTTATTTGGATGATATATGAAAAAGCTATTATTTATTTTAATTCTTATCTTTTCAATCTGTGCAGTAAAGGCGCAGACTTATAAATACTATACCACCTGCTTTGCCTATAAATATTATGAAAATTACGGGTGGACAGACTGGAGTGAGTGGGAACGTTCTCATATGCTTGTTGTTATTAGCACAGATAGAAATATTATTAATATTTACAGTGATAAGATACAAGAATATGACATATATGAATATACAGGAGAAGAAAATGATGATGATGGAGGGTCATCTTTTCTATTTCAATGTGTAAACAAAGATGGACTACGTTGTCAAGTACGATTAAGAGTACAATCTGATGGAAGCAAACAACTTTATGTTGATTTTAATGATGCTATGTGGGTTTACGGATTAGAAGAACGCTAAATATTTGCTATATGAAAAGAATTTTATTTGTGTTACTTTTATTTGTCTGTTTTATCCCTATCTGGGGACAGACCTATTTTAGTTATTGCAAATTAATTAATGGTTACTGGGGACAATGGGAAAACTCAAATCCATATAGATTTATTGACGGAGGATATTTATTACAAGGTACTTATGATGAGTTTATTATATATGAAAATGGCAAACATCCTTCCCAATATATAATGAAAGTCAAACTATTTGCAATGAGAATAGAAGAAGACAAAAAAATAAAAAAGAAAAGAATAAAATCAGGAGAATGGTACCAATATACAGGAAGTGTGGAATATTATACCAAAGATGTACTTGAACGATTCAACGATATAATACAACAATGGCCTTATACTTCTGATACTTCTAATGGCAAACGGCATACTGTTGCTGCAACCATCAAAATACAACCATATAAAAAGAAACCAGAAGTTTATAATATATTCTTTGAGAATCTAGGAATAGGAATACAACTAAGTCAATAAAACTTTAGAACTAATTGCTTTATCTGGACAAGCCATAAAACTAATGGAAGTCCAGATAAAGTTGTTTTAAAGCCATTTCAAAATTAGAAAAAGTGAAATTACTAAAATACTGTACAGACTGGAAAACTATCTATATTATATGGATATTGAGTTTTATCCTTATAAGTAAACCATTACCCTACTATGATGATTATCTATTAAAGCAATATGAGATTTCATGGTGGGTTATTGGAGCATTTATAACAGGCATGGCTATATATCATATCATTCAAAAGAACTGGATGCAAAGCCTACTTTTGTTGTTTCTGTTTATAGTTCCTAAACTATTGGTAATGGTTGGTAATAATGTCAGTTCATTTATTTTTCAGTTATTTGGAATATGAGATTATTGGAAGATATAAAAATACCTGTTTGTCTGTCAATGAGCATTTGTGCAGTCAGAGCATTTATACATAGTTTGATAACAGAAGAAGAAAGATATAGCCGTTTATATAATTCAATCTACAAAGAAAGACTGGAATGCATTAATTCCATAGAAAACTGGCTGTTAATAGTTAGCATATTAATACTTATACCATCCCTTGTTTATAATATAAAGGAAAAAAGAGTAAAGAATTGCTGCTTACTACTCATATTAATAGCTTTAGTGATTCCTTGGATTTCATCTGTCTATTGTTTTAAATGAGATAGCATTTGAGCCTAAAAAACTCTTATGCTGTTTTTCGTTTATAGAGTTACTACATTTTAAGGAAATATCCAGATTATAAGCCCCAAGAAATAAAATGTCGTACCAATCATGGAAGTTAAAAAAGGAATAACTATCTTTGTTTTGAACTCAGAAACATAAGATTCGTGGAATATATTAACGAATTTCACAAAGAATGGATAGAGCGTACTCGCAAGTCAATAGAAGAATGGAAGAAACATCCCCCTACAAGGGAAGAAGTGCTTGAACAACAGAAACGCTTAGACCATCAGAGAGCTATAAGAGAGAATAAACAACAGAATAATAAAGGTCAGTAGTTAGTCATTTGTGACTTATTCACGACCATTTAATAATATAACAGTAACTAATAAACTGAAGAGTTCTTTAATATACTTGAATATCTAACTGTAACACAACTATCTATAACAGATTAGTAAATGTTTACAGGGATGCTCGGTCGCTGCTTCTTACGGTATGACAGATACTATGGGTCGTATGCACTCAGATGCGCAATTTGCGGGCTCGTCATCAGTTCCTGCTCACGTAGAAATGATGGGATTCCTGGGTATCGGTAACAACCCGATGGTAGGTTGTACAGTAGCTTGCGCAGTTGACGTTGCTACTGCTTTGAATAAGTAATCTATACTTAATCAAGATAATAAATCCCTGTAACTCCATGAGTTATGGGGATTTTTATTTTTTTATCCATGCTGAAAAGCCATTCATACATCCACAAAAAAGAGGCCGAATCCCAATGCGTTTCGACCTCTTCATCTATTCTGCCAAATTAAAATTCTTATTCTGCAGTCTTTTCAACCGGTTTTTCAATGCCCTCACTGGTAGCACGCTCTTCCATACGCTTGATTCTTAAATCGAGATCCGGATGTGTGGAGAACAACTGATTCAATTTACTGGAAGATGAACCACCACTCTGTTCCTGCAAGGATTTCAATTTCTGGAATGAAAGCGCCATGGCCCAGGGATTCTTCCCTGCTTTTTTCAGAAACTCATATCCGTAATCATCTGCTGCACATTCCTGCTTCTGAGAATAGCGGGCATTCACCAGCGCCTCTGTCAAGTCGCCCAACTGTGAATCGGTCAATGTAGCAGCCTTTCCACCCTGAGAAGAAATACCGTCTTTCAATGCCGAAGTAAGCAATGCCGTACGGAAACCTTTTTTAGAATCCCGATGAGCCACATGACCGATTTCATGTCCTATCACGCCCAATAGCTCTTCATCGCTCATTATGTCCATCAAAGAAGAAAAGACACGTACGCTACCGTCAGCACAGGCAAACGCATTGACATCGGTCACATAATACACCTTAAAGTTCAAAGGGATACCGTCTGCGTCTCCTAATCCTTCAGTCAACTTCTTCAGGCGAATGGTATATTCATTGTCATCTGCGCAAACCTGATTGTTGGCATCCATCCAAGTGATATACTCTTTTACGTATTCACCCATCTGCTCATCGGTCAACGTCACAGCTTGAGTGGCTTTCACAGCCCCACTAATCGCTTTCTTCAGATTAAACTGCGCCATGACCGGTACGGACGATACTGCACACATCAGGCACACAATTGCTTTCAAAAACACTCTGTTCTTCATAAAACTTTCATTTAGATTGGTTAGTCATCATTTATGTTGTTTTTAATAGTTTTCGGAAAAAACACCCACCATAAATACACAATGCTCCTATTACGACAAGACCTCCCCCAAACACTCCTTCCGAAACAGGCAGATGAACCTCTCTTGGACGTTCAGGATGATACCATACTGAAATCTCATCTCCCTTCCTTGTAAAAGGCCAGTGACTGGTTCTGGTCACAGATAAGTCCCCGTATTTTTCTGTGGAATAAATGACAGTCATCTCAGTATCGTATCTGAGTTTACGATGGCGGTAATTCTTCTTGGTTTCGACTCTCTGTACAATTCCCACTGTATGATGGCAATTCCGGGCGGCCCTGCATAAGGGATACAATTCGGCGACTCCCGCAGAAAGTAAAATGAAGCCCACCACAAGCATCACCCAGGGAATTATTCGGATACGTGTATTCATAAGATAAGTTTAGTTTATACAAAGATATAGAATTACACGTATATCCCTATTCCCAAAAGGAAAAAATGAAAACAGAAAATTACCACAAATTCATTTACGGTAATATTGTGCCAATGAAAAAGCGCGCCGGAGCGCTATGCGAGTGCAAACGAACGCACATAAAGGACCTGTAAAAAACAGGACTCCGGTGGAGACCATAATATTTCCCAGTCCTACAAGCGGAGACACCACACCGCCAAAGGCAAACCCCAATGCCCCCAGCAAGGCCGATGCCATACCCGCATTTGCCCGTTCACTATCCATCGCCAAGGTATTGGATGCGGTAAAGGTGAGTCCTAACATGGAAAGTAACGCCAAAAGCAGCACTTCATAAATCCAGAAACTGCAACCGGCACACAATGCCACACACAAAAGGAAAGAAGCGATTACCATTCCGACACTTCCCCTATATAAAGCTTGTTCCGGATGGGCAAACCTAACAGCCGAAGTCGCAGAAATGACAATGGCTATGGCATTAGCTCCAAAACAGATGCTGAACATCAAAGGCGAAAAGCCATAATGCTCCTGCATAATAAAAGGAGAGGAAGCAATATTGGCAAACAACACCCCCTGGGCAAAACCAAACTGAAGGATATAACATACATACCGACGGTTGTGAATGACGGTAAGAAAACTCTTATACACATCTGCCCAACGTGCATTCTGGCGACGTACAGCCGGCAGGGACTCCGCAAAATGCAGACTTCCGAGCAACAACAATATACCTAATCCGAACAATACCCAGAAAATGCCGTGCCAGCCTACACTTTCGGCCATTCCTCCTCCAGCCACAGGAGCCGCCACCGGAGCCACTCCATTGATAGCGCCAATAATAGCCAGCATCTTTGCCAGTTCCCTGCCGGAATACTTATCGGCTGCGATGGAACGTGAAATCACAATTCCTCCGGCACCCGCTATTCCTTGCACCACTCGCCAGCCCACAAACTGCATGATGGTCCGTGAATAGAGACATCCCAATGTAGCCAAAAGAAACAGACACATGGCCACAATCAAAGGAAGCCGGCGACCATACTTGTCACTCAGCGGACCAAAGAACAATTGCCCGACAGCCAATCCTATCATGCTGGCTGTCAATCCTAACTGCACCTGTGAGGAAGTGGTATGGAAATAGTCAGTCATGGCAGGCAGGGTAGGCAGATACATATCGGTTACAAACGGGCCAAATGCGGTCAATATACCTAAGAATACGAGAATAAATAATTGAGAATTGCTTCTTGTCATAATGTCCTTCTTTAAAACGCTGCAAAATTAGACATTATGACGAAGTTTTCACCTTCCTTTTACCGCACAAAACTTTTCAAAATCGGAACTATCCCCTCTTTTTATCGAAGAAAAACCGTATTTTTGTTTCATAAAATCATCTTCACATGGATATTTCCTTATTATCATCTCTCACCGCCATCCATTATGACGAAGGCAATCTGGCTTTTCTGAAAGCCTCCCTGCTCCATTTCGACTGTGGCATCCAACTACAATGCACCAGCGGAGAAGGTATTCTCTCCACCGGTGCACAGCAATTTCACCTACACAAAATGTCAGAACTTATTTTCTGGGAAGGAAGTATCATGCAACTTATAGAGGCATCCGATGATTTTCATGTCCGCTTCCTGCTTTATCCCAAGAAGCTCTTTCTACAGGCAGCCATTTCACTCGACACCACGTATTTCAACTACATGAGAGAGTTTCCACAATACAACCACGAAGAAGAGAGCTGGAAAAACATCAGCCTATGGATGAACATGGGACAGCTGCTTTTTACCCAGCCTCCTTCTGCATTCAGCGAACGGCTGGAACTGAATTTCCTGCAAGGTATGCTGATGTGGATTTTCAGTTCCATCCCCGACACGTACGTATCAGTGGCCGAATCGTACACCCGGAAGCAACTCTTGTTTCACAAGTTCATGCACCTGATTCACGAACATGCCGCACAAATGCATCAGGTATCGTTCTATGCCGGACAGCTCTGTATCTCTCCGCGTTACCTGCACGAAATTACGGAAACCTACTCCAACGGAAAGACTCCGAAAGCACTTATCGACGAACAGCTGACTGCCGAACTGAAAGTCCTGCTCAACAATCCGGCTTTATCCATTGCAGAAATAGCCTCTCTCTGTCAGTTTCCGGATTCTTCTTACCTGAGCCGTTTTTTCAAGAAAAATACCGGTATCTCTCCCAAAGAGTACCGCACGCAAAAACAGCCCTGAATTACAGGAGTCCGCTTTCCATTTCATTACGAACTGCTGCCATCATACCTTCCACTTGCGCCAGGGCAAACATACGTCCGTAGAAAGAGTAACCGGGATTGTATCCTTCTTTTTCATCTCCCAGCATCGTACGTCCATGGTCTACTCGCATGGGCAGTCCGGGATTTTCTTTCTCAAAAATACGGATTAACTCTAGCAGATGACCTCTTCCTTCCAGATGTGATGTCTCTCTGAAATCTCCTTCGGGCAATATTTCCGTACTGCGAAGATGGACAAAGTGGGTTCTCCGGGCAAAACGGCGGGCCAGTTCACGGGTATCATTCTGGCTTCCGGAGCTCAAGGAACCGGCGCAGAAAGTCAGTCCGTTATGCGGATTGTCCACGGCATTCAACAGCCAGTCGATGTCTTCTTCACTGGTGACAATACGCGGAAGGCCGAGCACCTGGAAAGGAGGATCGTCCGGATGAATGCACAGATTGACTCCATACTCATCGCACACCGGCATCACTGCTTTCAGGAATTCACACAGATTTTCTCTCAGCTTCTGGCGGTCTATTCCTTTATATAATGCAAGCAGTTCGCGGAACTTACGGACGGGGTATTGTTCTCCCTCCTGAATGTTACCGTCGATAAACCCTTGCGTTTTTACAATAATCGTATCTATCAGTTCGGCCTTTTCCTCAGGAGTAATACGGCAGTCCAGTTCTTCCACCTTCTGCAGTTCTTCAGGAGAATAATCACGCTCCGCTCCTTCACGCTGCAAAATCTTCAAGTCGAAATAGGCAAAACGTATCCGGTTAAAATAAAGCGAAGAACTTCCGTCGGGCAAGGCATAATGCAGGTCTGTACGTATCCAGTCGATGACCGGCATAAAGTTGTAGCATACAGTCTTCACTCCGCACTTCCCTAAATTAGCCAGACTGATTTTATAATTCTCTATCAAGGCATCACGCTCAGGGCCGCCGTACTTGATAGCCTCGCACACCGGAAGGCTTTCTACAACCGACCATCTCATGCCGTACGATTCAATATAGTTTTTCAGGTCATTAATTGCCTCTGTGCTCCAAACCTCCCCGTTGGGTACCTCGTGAAGCGCCGTCACAATGCCTTCCACTCCAATCTGCCGAAGCATGGAAAGCGTGATGCGGTCTTTCTTACCAAACCATCTCCAAGTCTTTTCCATCGTTACCGTTCCCTTAAATTATACTCCACTGAATGAACTGAATCCTCCGTCGATGGGCAAAGTAACTCCCGTAATGAAACTGGCCGCCTCACTGCACAGGAACTGTACGGCTCCATTCAGTTCTGAGATGTCACCAAAACGCCTCATCGGAGTCTTAGCTATGACTTTCCGGCTACGTTCCGTCAGCGAACCGTCAGGATTTATCAGTACGGCACGATTCTGGTTGCCGATAAAGAAACCGGGGGCAATGGCATTCACGCGAATCTTCTCACTGAACTTCAAGGCCATTTCCTGAGCCATCCAGCGAGTGAAATTCTCTACTGCACTCTTGGCCATGGAGTAGCCCGGTACACGGGTAATGGCTTCATAAGATGCCATGGAAGACACATTGATAATACTACCACTTTTCTGTGCGGCCATAACTTCCCCGAACACCAGGCAAGGATATACCGTACCGTTCAGGTTCAAGTCTACCACCTTGTTCAAGTCTTCCACCTTCATATCGAACACGTGCTGCGTTTCGGTCAGCGTACCTCCCGGGATATTTCCTCCCGCTGCATTGACCAGAATATCTACCCTTCCCCACTGGGCCAACACTTTTTCTTTCACTTCCCGCAAACTGTCCATGTCGAGCACGTTACAGGTAAAACCGCAAACTTCTCCCCCGGTCTTTCTAAGTCTTTCCAACGCTTTTTCCACCCGGTCGGAATGTGCTCCAATCGCTGCAACTTTGGCTCCAGCCTTCAACAGACCTTCAGATATGTTACTTCCCAATACCCCGGAACCGCCTGTAACTACAGCCACTTTTCCGGATACATCAAACAAACTGTTCATATTATGTCAATTTTTATCTGCCCCAAAGTTAGAGGAGAAATAAACATGAACATTTGCCAATTTTTGCAGGTTATTTGCGTAACTTTGCAGCATCTTACTTTTTCCTTTTCCTGACATGAGAAAGATACTCAACGAACAACTGGATATTACAGATGCCCACCCGCTGAAGGCCCGGTTCTACGATTACAAGAACTTCACTTATCCCTGGCATTTCCATAGTGAGTTTGAAGTGATTTACATCGAAAAGGGATATGGCCTGGGAATGGCAGGCGACGGTATGACCGATTTCTCCGACCAGCAATTGTTTCTTTTAGGTTCCAACCTTCCTCATTACCTGGAAAACGCACCGGAATACGACCTGAAGGAAGAATTAAGAGTGAACGGGGTTATCATCCAATTCGAAAAGGATTTCATGCAATATGCTTTCTCGCACTACAGCCAGTTTCAAGGTATCAATCGCCTGCTGGAAGAGGCACAAAGGGGGCTGCTGTTTTCACTATCCAATTGCACGGATAATATTCCGCAGATAATAAAGCGCATCCCGCAAAAAGAAGGGGTGGGACAAATAGTGGAGTTTCTGCAACTGCTGGATGCACTGACGCATCTTACTCCCCAAAAAGTCATCTCCTCTCCAGCCTATGACCCAGTCCCAGCACGGTTTAACGGACGAAAGATTGAAAAGGTCATGGCCTTCCTCAACAAGCATTACACCCAGCCAATCTGTCTGGAGGATGTAGCCTCATACGCAGCCATGAACCCAACTGCCTTCTGCCGTTTTTTCAAGGAAAACACCGGAAAGACATTCAGACAACATATCACAGACATGCGAATTGGCTATGCCTGCAAACTATTACTAAACGGGAAATGGAATATTTCAGAAATCAGTCTGGAATGCGGCTTTGAATCAGTCACACACTTTAACCGGTGCTTTAAAAAGCATACAGGGATGACACCGACTTCTTATCGGAAGAAAATCCAATGAACGTTTGAATGAAGGCTTTTTTTCCTAATTTATAGACACAAAAAAAGTTGAACAACACTGTCCAACTTTCCTGAGCCTCTTGTCGGATTCGAACCAACGACCCCGAGATTACAAATCACGTGCTCTGGCCAACTGAGCTAAAGAGGCGATAATCATGTCTTTTTTTGAGCCTCTTGTCGGATTCGAACCAACGACCCCGAGATTACAAATCACGTGCTCTGGCCAACTGAGCTAAAGAGGCGGGTGGGTAAGCTTACCATATCGCGCCGCTACAACCAACTACCTTTGCTGCGATCAAGCCCTGGAGGATTCGAAGGGAGCTGGCCGTATGGGACTTACCCGTATTTCAACATGTTCTCGACAGACATCTTATCGATGTTTCTCGATTGCGGGTGCAAAGGTAGGCATTTTTTTTGAATACGCAATACCTTCATGAAAAAAAATATACCAAAATGGTAAAGAATATGATTTTTCAGTCTTTTTATATACCACAGCTCACTGAAAAAGACTACTTTTGTAACCATTATCAAACGTAACTATCATGACAACAGAAAGACCGATAACCTTACAGGAATACGCCATGCGGTTTGGAACTTACATGGGATTGTTCTGGATTTTCAAATTTATCTTCCTCCCCATAGGCTTTTCCATCCCGTTGCTTCAGCTCCTGTTTATCCTGATGACCCTCTTTGTACCGGTGTTAGGCTACATTTATGCACGCCGCTACCGCAACCAGTATCATGAAGGCAATTTTTCTTTCACTCAGGCTTTCAGTTTCTGCTTTCTGATGTATCTTTTTGCTTCTATCCTGACAGCGCTGGCACACTACGTGTATTTCCGCTTTATTGATCAGGGTTATTTGTTGAATACGTATCTGGACCAACTGGAAACTATAAAGGATTCCGTAACCGGCGACATGAAGATTTCCGTAGAACAACTTATCGGCAGTCTGAATGTCATTTCTTCTCTCAGTTCTTTGCAACTGACCTTTCAGCTGCTTTCGCAGAATTTCTTCTATGGAATCCTGTTAGCCATTCCCACCGGTCTGGTAGTCATGAAAAAGAAAAACTAATCGCTTTAGCAATATAAATATGGATATATCTGTAGTCGTACCTCTATATAATGAAGAGGAGTCCTTACCCGAACTGTATGCTTGGATTGAACGCGTAATGCATGAGCATCATTTTACCTACGAAGTTATCTTTGTAAATGATGGTAGTACAGACCACTCCTGGCAGGTCATCGAAGAGCTTAGCCGGAAGTCAAAAGAAGTGAAAGGCATCAAGTTCCGCCGTAATTATGGAAAATCACCTGCCTTATTCTGCGGATTCAAGAAAGCAGAGGGAGATGTAATCATCACCATGGATGCTGATTTACAGGACAGTCCGGATGAGATTCCGGAACTTTACCGCATGATTACAGAAGACGGCTATGACTTGGTTTCCGGATGGAAACAGAAGCGCTATGACCCGCTGTCGAAAACAATCCCGACCAAACTATTCAATGCTACTGCACGTGCGGTTTCGGGAATACATAATCTGCACGACTTCAACTGCGGACTGAAAGCCTATCGCCGGGACGTAGTGAAAAACATTGAGGTGTACGGCGAAATGCACCGCTACATTCCCTACCTGGCTAAAAATGCCGGTTTCAACCGTATCGGAGAAAAGATTGTACATCATCAGGCACGCAAATATGGAAAGACCAAGTTCGGACTGAACCGTTTCGTCAACGGATATCTGGATTTGCTTACCTTGTGGTTCTTGTCTACCTTCGGCGTGAAACCGATGCACATCTTCGGCTTCTTAGGTTCCATCATGTTCATCCTGGGATTTATCGCTGTCGTTGTAGTAGGCGCTACCAAGCTCTATGACATGTATTGCGGCAATCCTTATCGCCTGGTAACTGAAAGTCCCTATTTCTACCTGGCACTTACCACCATGATATTAGGGACCCAGCTTTTCCTGGCCGGATTTATCGGAGAACTGATTGCACGCAATTCTCCTGAAAGAAACAACTATCAAATCGAGAAAGAAATTGAATAATGAAGAAACTACCGATTGTATTAGGTATCCTCTTGGTGGCAGTCGTTTCCTTTTTCCCAGCTTGTGAAGTGGAAAACTGTCCGCCCAATGCACTGGCGTATGCCCAGTTTGCATTTGTTGACCAATATGGACGGTCTGTGCAGTACACCGATACACTGACGGTCATCGGGCAGTTGGAGACCGCTGATACGACAATTTACGACACGCTGATTAATAAGTCAACCAACACAAGTACGCTCAGCCTACCGCTCAGCTACGGAGAACAAACCCGGTTTATCCTTCAGTATGCCAACCGCCAGCGAGACGTCCTTACAATCACCCACCGCAATATTCCTTACTTTATCAACCTGGATTGCGGTACCATGATGTTTTATGAAGTCACCGGTGCGGAAACTACTACCCGTATGCTCGATTCGCTTGTCATTACCAATCCGAACATAGATAATTATGAGAAAGAGAATTTCAAGATATATTTCACTATTTCTGATACTAACGAGTAGCTGTCTTTTGCTTTCTCCCTTGCAGGCACAGAAACCGGGCGTACATAAAGCAACTCCCGCAGAGATTAAAAAGGAAGACAAGAAGAAAGCTGAGCCGACAGAGTCTGTCCCGTTCTATCAGGGCACGAGCATAGGAGTGGAAATTGCCGGACTGGGAAGTTACCTGTTAGGCAGCGACATTCTGAATACTGAAATTGCCGTACAAGCCAACTTGAAAAATCGCTTTCTTCCCGTCATTGAAGTGGGATACGGAAAGGCAGATGCCATAAATGACGGAAACAACCTGCACTACAAGACTTCCGCTCCTTACTTCCGTATCGGAATGGATTATAATGTGTTTTACAAAAAGACACATCTCCCGGGTTATTTGTATGTGGGTCTTCGCTACGGCATGAGTTCTTTCAGCTATGATGTAGACGGCCCCAGCATGACCGACCCCAACTATGGTGGAGAAGTCTCCTATCCGTTTGCTTATTCCGATATGAAGAGCAGAGCCAGCTGGCTAGAAGGAGTGCTCGGACTTAAAGTGAAAATATACAAAGGTTTCTGCATGGGCTGGAGCGTGCGATATAAAATGAGAATGAACGTGGAAGGTCATGACAATTCCATTCCATGGTATGTGCCCGGATTCGGGAAAAATGCCGGGAGCAGCTTTAACTTGACGTATAATCTCATTTACAACTTACCCTTCTGATTCACATGAATTTAATCGAAACCATCTTATTGTCCGTCAGTCTGGCTATCGACTGTTTCACCGTATCCGTAACCAGCGGAATTATTTTGCACCGCATTCAATGGGGCACGTTTTTACGAATGGCTTTTTTCTTCGGACTCTTTCAAGCACTAATGCCCTTCTTGGGATGGTTAGGTGCCAGCCGTTTCCAGCATCTGATTGAAGCCTACGACCATTGGATTGCCTTTGCCCTATTGGCATTTTTAGGTATCCGCATGATACGTGCGCAGTTTAAAGAAGAAGAGACTGCTTCCTTCAACCCTACCAGCCTGAAAGTGACACTGGCATTGGCTGTAGCCACCAGTATTGATGCATTGGCCATCGGTATCTCGTTTGCCTTTGCCGGATTCAAACAACTGGAAAGTCTTTGGATGCCTCTGACCAGTATTGGAATTGCCTCTTTCGTACTCTCACTGGCAGGAAGCCTCATCGGCGTATTCTTCGGCAAGCGTTTTCACCTGCGGGTGGAAATCTTCGGGGGACTGGTGCTGATTGGCATCGGTATCAAAATATTAGTAGAACATTTATTCTTGCAATAAAATCATGAACAAAAACAACTTAAAATGGCAGTTGCCGTTTCTTGTATTGCTCATCGTAGGAACGGTACTGATTCTGAGAAAACAATCTCCTTACCAGACCGACCAGGGACTGGTATTCGGTACGGTATATAAGATTACCTACCAGTCATCTGAGAACCTGAAAGCGGAAATTGAGAAAGAACTGCAAAAGGTGGACAATTCCTTGTCGCCGTTCAACAAGCAGTCGGTCATCACGCATATCAACCACAATACAGACATGCGTGCCGACAGCCTGTTTGCGTATGTGTTCAATCTGGCCAAGACTATCTCCAACGAGACCGGAAAAGCCTATGATGTCACCGTAGCCCCACTGGTCAACGCATGGGGATTCGGGTTCAAACATTCCCAGTTTCCCGATTCACTGACCATCGACAGCCTGCGCCAGTTCGTGAGTATCGACAAGATACAGCTGAATGCAGAGGGAGAAGTCGTCAAGGCCGACCCGCGCATGATGCTCGACTTCAGCTCGATTGCCAAGGGTTTCGGCGTGGATTGTGTCGCCCGGCTGTTCGACCGCAAAGGCATCAGGAACTACATGATTGACATCGGCGGGGAACTGGTGCTGAAAGGACAAAACAGTAAAATGGAGCCTTGGCGTATCGGAATCAACAAACCCATCGACGATTCCCTGTCCGTCAACCAGGAACTACAGACCGTATTAGAAATTACCAATGCCGGTATGGCTACTTCGGGCAACTACCGCAATTTCTATTACAAAGACGGAAAGAAGTATGCACATACCATCGACCCTCGCACGGGATACCCGGTACAGCACAATATTCTTTCATCTACCGTCATCGCCAAGGACTGTGCCACAGCCGATGCCTACGCCACTGCCTTCATGGTACTGGGACTGGATTCAGCCAAGGCCATCTGTAGTGCCCATCCTGAGCTGGATGCCTATTTCATCTACTCGGACAAAGACGGGAAATTGCAGACTTACTCCACTGAGGGTATGAAGAAATACATGCGAAACTAAAAAAGGCCTTGTCCAAGACAGGATATAAAAAATGCCGGAACGTAAAAAATACGCTCCGGCATTTTTTATCTTATCAAGATACTACACCAGCCTTCTTCAGGCAAAAATACCCGTAACAATCTTCTTTTCCCAGTACTTCTTAGGAAGTACTGCAGTACTGCCGTGAAAGTACCAGAGTACTGATTAGAAAGTACTGGAGTACTGCCAAGGAAGTACTGACACATCCCAGTCGTTCAAGAAAAGACCTTGTAATTATCCTAATACATTTCCTAAATAGAGGAAGAACATACCAATCAGCACTAAAATCAAATCAACCACCTTGCTCTTCAGGTTCTTCTCGCGGAATATCATGGCACCAAACAGGAAGGAAACCACCACGCTTCCCCGTCGCACCATAGACACGATGGAAATCATGGCTCCGTCCATACCAAGCGCATAGAAATACACGAAATCAGCCGCCGACAAGAATACGGAAATCAGGATAATGCACCAGTCCCAGTGAAACGGTGTACTGCTTTTCCGCTTGGGCCACCACAAGAACATCAGCACTCCTCCCATCAGGAAAAGCTGGTACACATTGTACCACGCCTGTACCACCATGTTGTTGAAGCGTCCCATCAGGTATTTATCGTACAAACCACTGACAGCACCTAACACAGCCGCCAGCACCACAAACCAAATCCATTTGTCGTGCTTGAAATCTATTCCTTCTTTCTTTCCCGAACGGCTCAGCATGAAAAACGAAATGATAGCCATCAGCACACCAATCCACTGGTACACATTCAAGCGTTCACCAAATATCAGCAAGGCACCTACCAGCGTCATGACCGGACGGGTAGCATTGATGGGGCCGACAATGGTCAAGGGCAGGTGTTTCATACCAAAATAACCGAACGTCCACGAAGAAAGCACGATAAACGATTTCAGGATAATGAACTTATGCACCTCCCAACCTGCTGAAGGCACGTAAAAAAGCGTATCCTGCAACGCCTCCGGATGAAAGTACGAAACTAAAATAAACGGTAAAAAAATCAGACTCGAAAACAGCGTGTTCAGTCCCAGTACCGGAAGAACCGCATTGTTTGCCAATGATTTTTTCTTGAAGACATCATAAAAGCCCAGCAACGCCGCTGAGCAAAAAGCCAGTAATAACCACATGTTTTCTTGATTTTTGTAAACCGCCGCAAAGGTACGACAAAAATCCCAAACTCATTGCACAATTCAAAAACTCTCTCTAACTTTGAATGAAATGAACGAACAGGTAATACAAAAACTAAAAATCCTGACTGAATCCGCCAAATACGACGTGTCGTGCGCTTCCAGCGGTACTTCCCGTAAAAACACACGGGGAGGAGTCGGTAATACAGTAGGAGGATGGGGCATCTGTCACAGCTTTTCAGAAGACGGACGCTGCATTTCCCTGCTCAAGATTATGCTGACCAACTACTGCATCTACGATTGTGCCTACTGCATCAACCGGGTAAGCAACGACATTCCACGGGCCACTCTTTCCGTTACGGAACTGGTGGAGCTGACCATGGAGTTCTACCGAAGAAATTATATAGAAGGACTATTTCTCAGTTCGGGAGTGGTACGCAACCCCGACTACACCATGGAACGCCTGGTACGGGTGGCCAAAGACCTGCGACTGGTGCACCGTTTCAATGGTTACATCCACCTGAAAAGTATCCCCGGTGCCAGTGAAGAACTGGTACGGGAAGCCGGACTATATGCCGACCGTCTCAGTGTCAATCTGGAGATTCCGACAGAAAAGAATTTAAAACTGCTGGCACCGGAGAAAGATCACCAGAGTGTGTATCTTCCGATGAAATACATTCAACAAGGCATACAGACCTATCAGGAAGAGCGCAAGCACTATCGTCACACTCCCCGCTTTGCTCCTGGCGGACAAAGTACCCAGATGATTGTAGGAGCCACCCCCGAAACAGACAAGGATATCTTGCAGGTATCTTCTTCGCTGTATGAAGAACCTACCATGAAACGAGTGTATTATTCAGGCTATATTTCGGTAAATACGTATGACAAGCGACTTCCTACCTTGAAGCAACCGCCTCTGGTACGAGAAAACCGTCTTTACCAGGCCGACTGGCTGCTGCGTTTCTATCAGTTCAAGGTAGATGAGATAGTGGACGACCAGAGTCCTAATCTGGACTTGGAGATTGATCCGAAACTGGCCTGGGCCCTTCGCCATCCGGAGTTCTTCCCCGTCAATATACAGACCGCCGATTATGAAGCCATCCTGCGTGTGCCGGGCATCGGAGTAAAATCGGCCCGCCTGATTGTGGCTTCCCGCCGTTTCTCCCGTATCGGATTTTACGAACTGAAGAAGATGGGAGCCGTCATGAAGAAAGCCAAATACTTCATCACCTGCAATGAGCTGCCCGAAAAGACCATTCATGAGCTAGGTGCCTACGGAGTACGGAAACTTCTACTCCCTACTCCCCGCAAGAAGATAGACGAACGTCAGCTGAGTTTCGACTTTGGAGATACAGAAGAAGCTGCCCCCACAAACGAGTGAAGGCAGCTTCCTTACTTTTATGCATTCTACATTTTCAGCGGATAGAAACTTCCATTACAGGCTGTTCCTTTATGGTATCCAATGGTACCGCTCTGTACTTGACACGCTGAAAATCAATCTTATTTAAATCAATGCTACGTATAGCAGAATTATACATGGTACGATAATAAATCATCCGATGCCGCATATCCGTGGCCGAAGTCCACTGTGTAGCACTTGGGATATTGACAGGCACTTTTCCTTCCGCAAACTCAATTCCCAATGGAATATCAAAGTTGTTCAAAATCTGAAATCCTTGAAGTACGGTCTGACGGGCATTATCCTGCACAGGAGCTGTAGCCTGATAAAAGGCAGCCCGCACAAAACGGGAGGGAGGAGTCACATCACCGGGAATACCCAAGAATCCGCTTCCAGCCCCGAAAGAACGAAGAGCCACATTCCCTAACGACTGAGGTTGGGCACTGCCCGGATACAGATTGACGTAATTATTCAGGTTGGTCAGTTGCCATTCAAATCCCGGAGAGTTAGTCAGTACTCCCAAGTTGTTTTCAAAGAAATGCAATTCACCGTCTACGATTTCCAATACCACCTGACGTCCTGACACATCGGCAAAACGCCAGTGTACAGTCGATGCACGCGGGTCAATGGCCACTACATGTACCTGCTTCAGGCTTTCCATCACTTCATCCACCGTCTTGCAGTTGCCTAATACCCAGGAAACCAACTGCAAATCGGCAATGGAAGACGATTTATACTCTGCTTTATACGCTTCATACTGTCCGTAATTCGGGAAATAGAACAGACCGGCAGAGAGACCTTCTTCGTTCAAACCTTCTGCCACAAACTCCTTTTGTTCTACCGCAAGGCCCACATATCCATATTTTGCCGTAAATTTCATGCCATCCTGTCCGCCGGGCACATACGACTGAACCGTATAGCCACGTGGCACCACCACATAGCAACTGTTCAAGTCACTTCCACCCCATTCAATGGTACGGGCAAGAATGCGTGTGCTGTCTTTTGCTGTCAAGGTGATACCTGTGCAAGCCTGAGCAGGCTGTGACTGGAAGACGGCCACTGTGGCCATCAGTCCCAAGAGCATAGATTTGTAATTCATCATTTAATCTGTTTTTATTATATAACAAAAAACTATTCCTTTTGTTTCAGTTTATCGTTTTTACTACTTTTGCTCCCTGAAATCCTCTATACACAAAGATACGAAATTCTCATAAACCATGACAGTTTTTCAATACGATTCCACTTTTGAAGGTCTGCTTACCGCCCTGTTCGATGCCTATTATCGCCGGACTTTTCCCGACCTGCTGCTTACAGAGAAGGAACCGCTTCCGCTTTTTCATGAGGAGGTACATCAGGTGGTAACAGATGCGGAAAAGACAGAACGGGTTTGGAAACTGTTATCACGTAAACTTTCCCGAAGAGCACTTGCCTCCCTTACCTATTGCTGGCTTTCGGAAACACCGGAAGCAGCCATGCTCCTTTTTCGCTACATGCGGAAAGTAATCGATGCACCGGCCTCTATCGAACAAAATTTCGCAGACCCAGATGTGTTAGGAGTGTATCAGCTCAGCAAAAAAGTAGCAGACGAGCGAATGAGAGTACTTCAGTTCATGCGCTTTCAAAAAACAGCCGACCAGGTATATTTCGGTATCATGGAACCTCTTTATAACGTCTATCCACTGACCATCTATCATTTTCGCGACCGGTTTGCCGACCAGCCATGGATAATCTACGATGCACGCCGTCGCTACGGCTACTATTACGACCTGAAAGAGGTTAACGAAATTACATTTGAAGACTCTCGTGCTGCCTTCCTGCGACATGGCAAGTTGGAAGATGAGCTGCTGGATAAAAATGAAAAGCTTTTCCAGGAGGGCTGGAAAAGCTATTTTCACAGTGTATGTATTCAATCCCGACTGAATCCCGTAAAACACAAAAAGGATATGCCGGTCCGTTTCTGGAAATATCTTACAGAGAAAGACTAACCCAGCGGGAATAATTCATCCGGATAGCCTATATCGACCAAAAAGAGTGCATGTCCCGGTACGGATGTACCTGCACTGCAGCGGTTCTTCTCTTCTATCACCTTCCGGAAACCTTCCACCGAAAGTTTGCCGCGTCCCACTTCTACCAGCGTACCAACAATGGCCCGAACCATATTCCGCAAGAAACGGTCTGCCTGAATGGTAAATACCCATTCCGTTTCGCTTACCTGCTCCCAGTGGGCGTGCATAATCTTGCAGTTATTGGTTTTCACATCCGTATGCAATTTACTGAAGCTCGTAAAATCCGTGTAATCGAACAAGGTCTGTGCTGCCTCATTCATCTTTGCAAAATCCAAAGGCTGGAACAAACGCCAGCAATATGCCCGGTTAAACGGATTCTTCTGTGTGGTAACGTAGTATTTGTACGTACGATAAGTCGCATCAAAACGGGCATGCGCATCCTGATTCACTCTCCGCACACGGTACACCGATATATCCGGCGGCAGCAAACGGTTCAGTTTATCCGTCACCGTATCTTCATCCAGCATCCATTCCACATCAAAATGTGCCACCATCAGGCGGGCATGTACTCCAGCATCCGTACGTCCGGCCCCCACCACTTCAATGGCCTCATCCCGCAAGAAAGTATGCAGCGCTTTCATCAGCGTTTCCTGCACACTGCTTCCGTTCGGCTGTATCTGCCAGCCATGATAGTTAGTACCGTCGTAAGCCAAATAAATGAAATATCTGAACATAACTTCTTGAATTATCGGGCAGTAATATGGAAACAACCTTGTTTCAATTCGTATTTCACATAACAGCGGTCTGCCTTACGAAGGTCACGCAATACTTCCGACAGCACCAGCTTCAATGTATCCGAACTTACATCCTGCATAGGACGACCATCGGGGTCTTCTACCTTCTCAAAACGCTTCCAGCTCACATCAAACGTAGTTCCATAAAAATGGCAGGAGTTCAGCGAAGCATTTCCGTTGGTTCTCCGCAGACGCTTTACGTCATCCTTCGTACGAGTCACGGACGTTACAATGATTTTATTGGGGTTCAGTCCTTTGTTTTCCAGTGAATCCAAGAAATTAACCCCGATGGTATCCAGCAACGCACTGGCCTGAGGTATCAGGTAGGGAATTGAATGCGTCAAAGAGTCCAGACCATACCGTTCACAAGCGGCAATTTCAATCAACCGGTCCTTCATTTCTTCCGCCTCTTCACGGGTACTGATAGGACGGATACCTATTTTCTTGGCTGTAGCCAGTTGCACATCATTCAAATCTCCAAACGAACGTTTATAGCTGATAACTCCCCTGATATTGCGCGGATTGTTCATTTTCATTGACATGTCCTTTTCCTTACATCCAGCCAGACAGATGCCAGCAAATAAAGCCACCGCCAGACATGACTTGATCAATAATTTCATTTCTTTTCCATTTTTAATTCCATGCAAAGATAGCATAAAAAGCAAGAAGCACAAAACCACCGAATAAAGGTCAGGACAATACACATTATTACTTTTGGTTATCACGCATAAAAAAATGTAAATAGGACATTCCATGGAAATCTTCTATCTTTGCGCCCGAAATAAAATCAAAATCACTAAAAACAAACTGATATGTTCAAGAAAGGAAACAGAGCCAATACCCTCCATGGTATTTTATTGATTGCATTATTTTCTTTTGCAGCCTTCTACATTGCCGAAATCCCCTTCGTGAAAAGTCTTTCTTTCAGTCCACTGATTGTGGGTATCATTTTGGGAATGCTTTATGCCAACAGCCTGCGCAACAAACTGCCTGAGACATGGGTTCCAGGTATCAAGTTCTGCACCAAGCAGGTGCTGCGTGCCGGTATCGTACTCTACGGATTCCGTCTGACACTGACACAAGTAGCCGCCGTAGGACTCCCTGCAGTGGTTATCGATACCATCATCGTAGCCGGTACTATTTTCCTTGGCATCTGGCTGGGCAAACTGATGAAAATGGACAAAGATACTTCTCTCATGACAGCTACCGGTAGCGCCATCTGTGGAGCAGCAGCCGTATTGGGTGCAGAACCGGTGGTAAAATGTGAAGGACATAAAACGGCCATTGCCGTATCTACGGTAGTCATTTTCGGAACCATTTCCATGTTCCTCTATCCGATTATGTACCGTGCCGGTATGCTGGATGCACTGGGAGATACGGGAGTAGCCATCTATACAGGAAGTACCCTGCATGAAGTTGCTCACGTAGCAGGAGCCGGAAATGCCATGGACCCGACCGATTCATTAGGAATTGCCGGAACAGCTACCATCACCAAGATGATTCGCGTCATGATGCTGGCACCGGTACTGGTCATCATGAGCTTTGCATTGGCAGGACGGAAAAAAGCAAATCCTGAAGGTAAAGCCGAAAAGAGCAAAATCACTATTCCCTGGTTTGCATTTGGATTCATCGGTATCATCTGTCTGAACTCCTTGCTGCAATACCTTACAGGAGCCGAGACCGTAAAAGATATTCCACTGAACGGTGCCATTGAGTACATCGATACCTTCATGCTGACAATGGCCATGACAGCACTGGGTACAGATACCAGTCTGGAGAAATTCAAACAAGCTGGTGCCAAACCGTTCTTGCTAGCAGGACTGCTTTACATCTGGCTGGTAGGCGGAGGATACCTGCTGACACAATATATCACTCCAATGTTTGAATAAAAGATTATCTTCAAAAACAATAAGGGCAGGCGTAAACAAATACACCTGCCCCTTATTGTTTTTACATGTTCCGATACTGCTTGGGCGACATGCCCGTATAACGTTTGAAGTATTTCCCAAAGAAGGAAATATCCGAAAAATTCAACGAATAGGCTATTTCCTGTACCGTCATATCCGTAGAACGAAGCTTAGCCTGGGCATCGCGTATGATAAACGAAGAAAGAATGTCGGTCAAGGTCTTTCCGGTAACTTTCTTCACCGTTGTACTCAGATGCTGTGGCGAAAGATGCAGCTTCTCGGCATAAAAAGACACATTGCGTTCCGTTTTATAATATTGCACAATAATACGAACCAGTTCCTTTACAATTTCCTGATTTCGATTGTATCTCGGTGAATCTTCTTCCTCTCCTCTTTTCTTGTATACACTGCCTAAAGAAAGAAGCAGCTGCGTATAAATCAAACTGATTTGCATTCCGCTCATTTCTTCTTTTATCTTCTGCCGGCGAATCAAGAGACGGATACTATCCCGGAACAGTTCATATACGTCTTTCTTCATCTCAATTACCGGTCGCTCAAAGATATAAGGAGTATACTCCACGGTATAAGAAAACAACTTGGCTCCTTCTATCAGTTTTTTGGAAAAACCGACAAAAATAAACCGGCAGTCCTTACTCTGCTCCTGAATCTGAAAAAATACTCCCGGGAATATAATGGCCAAAGACCCTTCTTTCAAGTCATAACATGTCAAATGGATTTTCACCCGGCAACTGCCTCTAAGACAGAGCAGAAAAGCACATCCCGGAAAAGGTGCCGAAGTCTGGAACAAGCGGTAAAAACCACCCGTCATGTCTATACCCGCCACCATATCCTGGCCTTCCGGTAACAAATCAAGTCTGTCAAATCGCTTCATTCCTTAATTTCTTCTATAGGTGTCACATCTTGTATGTTCTTGTTCTTTTTGCGGAAACGCAACAAACGGACCATATCCATCAATGCATATACAATGGAAGAAATTCCCAACACAATAAAGGGTATCTCAGCCGTGGCAAACGGATTGAACAGGACTGTGATTCCCGCCGCCAAAATCAATACGGGCACTATATATACCCCAAATGGAACCGGCATGAATGAACGTGCAGCAATCAGGTTAGCCAACTGACTGATACCGCCCAACACCAACAGAATGCCTAACACATACATCAGCACTCCGACAAAGAAAGAAGGCATGATAATCAGCCATACACCGAAAAGTGTACTGCCTAACGCAACTATAGGGAAAACCGGACGAGGAGCATCCGCCTTACTCTTGTTCAACAGGGCCAGATAAGAAAACAATCCGACCAGTCCGGGAATAAGGAACAACACCCCGATAGTAATTACCAAATAACTCACTGCTACATCTGGCCATGTGACCAATAATATACCGATAACTAATGCACAGAGCGAACTGACTAATGCATAATTCAAAGATTTCATACTTCGTCCATTTTTAAATTCACTATCCAAAGGTAATGAAAAACTATCAATAAACAAATCATTCGCCCAAAAGGATAAAAAGCTATCACTTATCCGGCATAACTGTGCATTCCTCCGAGTACATAGTTTACGCCGAAATAGGTCATCAGTATGGCAGAGAACGAAACGATTAAAAACCAATGAAAAAAGTACGGATTTCTGAAACGAGGGATACTTTGCACATGAAAAGCCATTCCATAAAGCATGAAAGTAATCAGAGCCCAGACTTCTTTCGGGTCCCAGGCCCAATAGCTTCCCCAGGACACGTTGGCCCATACCGCACCGATAAAAATTCCGATTCCCAAGCACAACACTGCCGGATAAAGCAAGACCCGACAAAATAAAGTCAGCCGTTGCCGCTGCCACGTATGCCGCCGAATACCCAGTGCCAGGATACTACACAGACACATCAAAGCAAACAAGGCATACGACACCATAATCAATGATACATGCAGACTCAACCAGGGTGACAGCAATACCGGCATCAACGGGGTTATCTGCGGATTCATCTCGCTCAGATAAGCTACCAGCAAGGTAAAACCGGAAAGCAATAAACCGGCTGGAAGCAAAAACGAGAAGCGCCGCTGCCATATACAAGTACACAATAACAGAAATCCCGCTAAAAAAAGCATCGTTTCGTGTCCGTTTCCCAAAGGAATCCGTCCTCCAATATACCAACGAAGCAAATAAGAAGTCCAATGAAACAGACAGGCCATCCATACAGCCCACACCCATATCCATCGCCACCTACTCCTCCAGTTTCTTGCCTTATCGCCTTCTTGCATCACACAGGAATAGATCCACCAGCCCAAAGCTAGCAAACCTAAAGAAAGATTAGCCATAAACAAAATTTTAGTGAACGGTACCGCATGATAGAAAATCTCTGCACGTATTCTTAACGGAGATAACGGAGTGACACTTCCATCCTCCGGCAAAGGACGGATAAAAGTACCTTTCTGAAGCATCAGTACCATACCGGCCTTCTCATCCAGTTCCAGCACTTCTTTTTCCAACTTTTTTGCCTGACGGTTCTCCAACCAGCCTTTCTCATGCGTATTTCGCACTTCGTCCTGTAGTCTCTGCAACAACCTCTCCAATCGATAGGTCTTTCCATCGAACAAGTCTACCAGTGCGGCATACTCCGATTTCAATCCCAATTCCTGCCTCAACCGTTCACTTTTCACTCGAAACATCGGTTCGTGCTGCCATTCTTCGGGATAAAGTAACCAACTGGCCACCACCTGTTCCGGTGTCAAACCATGATAAGAAGGTTTTCCACTCAACTTGATAACAAAGTCACGGGCCAGGGTATGGAAGGGCGCCACACGGTCGTGGTATATCACCTGACGCATCTTCAGCTTTTCCGCATCCTGACGGGCCAGGACACTGACCGGACGAGCTTGAGCCGTCAACTGGAAAGCACATACTCCCAGCCATACCAGTCCCGTTTTTCTCCATAGCGGATGACGTAACAAGCGGAAAAAAGTCTCCCTCCGGCTGCCTAACAGCCACAAGGAAGAGAAAGCCAGACACAAATACCCGGCATAGGTTACCGCAATTCCCCAAGGGTCATAGTTTACACTCAACCAGCTTCCAGACAAACCCGGGTCGTATGATGACTGATAAAAACGATAACCTTCTACAGAAAGAATGTGATTCATTGAAATTACCTCTTCTTTCCATTTTCCATTCACTTTATAACTCACGTAACTCTTGTAATCAGAAGGTGCTTCCGTTCCCGGATAATAAGCCACCCTGAAGCTGTCCAGAGAAAGACTGAAAGGCAACAACCTCGTTTGCTGGTCGGAAGTCCGGATAAAACTCTTCACTTCTTGCCCTTGCACCAGATGCACATACCCTTTTTCACCTGTCAGGTAGGTAAGCATGGCCCCTCCCAGTATCACTAAAAGAGAGCCATGCCACCACAAGACCGGGAGGCGCTTCCACAGCCGGCATTTGCCACATGCCCGCACAAGCCCGAAAGCCAGCGCACCCCACAAGCCACAAAACCAACAAGCATGATATATATGTGTCTGGACAAAAGTTGTTCCGTATGCATGCTCTAAAAAAGTAGCTATGGCCAATACTCCCATCAGCACTACATAAAGAACTACCCAGACGTTTTTCCACAGACGTTCTTTCATACAAACTAAAAATCAGGATACTGTGTATGCTTCATCATTTTTGTGCCCATGCACTCCATCTCTATCAGCCAACCCGGACGACAGACAGGAGCCAATAGAATCACTTTTGGCATTTCCGGGAAACGCTGGTCGAACATCTCCCGCACCACGGCATAATCTGCCGCATCGCGCAGGTAAACCAACATCTGTCCGATGTCATCAAACGACATTTCTGCTTCCTTCAACAAGGTCTCCACGTTTTCCCACATGCGTTCGGTCTGTTTCCGGATATCACCCGTATGCACCACTTCACCCCTGTGATTGATACTGGCCGTACCGGATATGAAAACCTGACGTCGGTCGCCATAATCCACATACGTACCACGCTCAAAACTTACTCCATACTCATACGTAGGATTCAGATGAGTCGGTGCATATAAATAATGAATCTGTTCCTGGCGGATACCCAATACGGCATACGTATCCATCTGTACCAGCACCTGCGTATCGGCATGACGCCCGCCGATACCGGTACTGGCTATATAATGTGTTTGTGGTGTCAGGCCCTGCGTCACAAACACTTCGTTACGGGCTTTTACCACTCCGGCATAATTCACATCTACATTCTGTACAAAAAACCAGGTACGAATGCAGTTCTCGGCCAGATGCCCTCCCTGTGCAATCAGTTGCAGGATATAATCATTCAGCAGCAAGCGGGTCTGGTATTCCGAATTGGCCGCCCGATTACAAGCCGAACCGCCCCACAGATGGCGGTAAGCCCCGTGTGACACTTCGAACAATCCGCTTTCCAGCGCACGACATTGCACTCCGGATTGCAGATATACCCATAAAGCTATTTTTGTTCCGTTCAGCGGGGGCTGTTCCACAATCGAACAGGCACAGACCGAGCTTTCCGGCACCTGTACCGCCAGCCAGTCGGCCTGATTGGCGGCATCGCTTAAAAAATAACGCTTGAACACGGCAACAGCTCCCTTCAACTCATTCTCCAACAGTTGATAATAGGTATCGAGCAAGGTATCCAATTGCTCCTGATACGTCAAAGAAGGCCGAGTAACATGAATCATCACATGGTATTCAGCGACTCCTTCAGCCGGTTCAAAACATGAAATTTCTACTAATGTATTTTCTTGTGACTTGTGGTTTCGTAGTTGTTTGTGGCTCATATTCATACTATTTTAATATTCAAGGTTTGGCACCTCCATTTATCCAATCATCTATCAAGTTCAATAATACCGGCTCAGCCGAAAGAATATCCTGATGGTCATGGTGCACGTGACCGTTTTCATGCAGTACCTGATACAGAAAGCTGTTTTCCGCATCTGCCGGTTTCACCCTTATGACTTCCGGATTCACTACAGACGGGACATTTACCAGCTGTTCATAGCTTTTTCCTGCTGTCAGAAACAAGTGTCCTGCCGCTGAAGTACTTCCTCCATGGCAACTGGCACAGCGGGAGTCAAACACCTGCTGCTGTACAGCCTGGAACATGCCGACTTGCTGTTCACCCACATCCATACGAATCGTGTCTTCTGCCGTTTCCGAGCAATCGACCCTGGCAAAGGTCACTACCCGCTCCCGAATGCGGTTAATCACGCACAATTCGATTTGAGTGACTTCATCGGTCACTCCCGACATCACCACCTGCACCGTACCATCTTCTCCTGCCTGCGAAGGCATCACATTGGCAGAAGTCAGTGCATATTCACTTTTCGCATCAAAACCGGCTACGGCTACCGTATATCCGGAAGGCCAGGTATCCATACCCGTTACCTTTCCGGTGAACTTCACCGTACGTCCGCCTTCTGCCGTGGCAGGCACCGCTTCATAGATACGTCCTTCATCGCAGGAAACCAAGCATAGGATTCCCAGCCCCAAGAGTATCCATCCATACACCTTTCTTTTCATCACACCCTCCTCTTTAGAACGTGTACTGAAGCATCACCGTGGCATTATGGGTCGCTATTCCCAAGTCGTCATTGTCGCGGTCAAGTTGTGTATCATGTCCCCAACGCCCTACAAACTGATACATAGCCTGTAGTTTCAGGTTGCAGCCTTTAAAGAAGTAGTTTACTCCCACAGCTGGCATATTCATGAACCCGTTTGTATCCATTCCGTTGCGGTTGAAGAAATCATAACGTGCCGTAGCTTGCAAGCGGGAAGTCACGAAATAGCCTCCCTGCACGTATCCGCCCAGATAGTGATACCCCTGGTCAATCTTCTGACGTTTGGTAAAGCCCACGTGCATGTAATACATTTCCGCTCCCAGATAGAGTTTTCTTTTCAACATGGCAAACTCCAGTCCGGCACGGTAATCGTTCGTACTTTCGTTCTCACTCTCCACATTCAATGAAGTGGATACTCCCAACATCAACTTGTCTTCGTTCAGCCGGTTAGGATTTCCCTGCGTAGAAGGCATCACTCCTTTGGGCATGTAGGTAAAGCGTCCGGCATAAAGCAAAGAAGGAATATGCCAATCATCACTAAAGGTCTTTCCTGCCGTATTCACCGAAATACCTGTACCGTTAAAAAGTCCCACTTCATAACCAAACTTGTCTGCCAGCAGACCGTGTACTTCCACTCCCAAGTCGAATCCCGTTCCGATATTGGGAGTCACGGCATTCAACGAATAGGGCAGAATCACCGGAGCGGTCAGCGACAGCGGTAAGGAGGGCATCAAGGTTTCTCCTAACGTAGTCAGGTAAGCATGCGAAAAAGGAGTCTTAAACTTACCTACGCGGATAGAAAATTGTTTTTTCAGCTCCACATCGAACCAAGCCTGTTGTAACAAGGCTGCGCCCGTAGCCGCCGCATTCAGTGACAAATTGAACGACACTTTGCCAAAGGCTTTTCCTGTAAAGCCCAACACGGCATAAGGAATGGCAAAGCCTGAGTTAGCCACATTGTCCTGATTATAGGCCTTGTCCAGCCCTTCATCGTCATACCAGTTGAAGTTGGCACTTGTCTGCACTAACAGATAAGGCTTGAACACAAAATCGCCTTTCTTGGAAGCGATGGTAAATCCCTCTCTTCCAGCCAGCGACACGATACCATTTTCCGTCTCTTCTTCATGTTGTGCCAGTGCTGCCAATGGAATTAGCGCAGACAGACACAAGGCAGTCAGTATTTTTTTCATAAGTTATCAGTTTCTATACTTAATGATTAAAGTGAATTTAAAAACGCAATCAAGACATCACGGTCTTCCTTACTCATGCGCTTAAACAAGTTTTTCGAAGCTTCCGCCTCTCCTCCATGCCACATGATAGCCTCTACAAGGTTACGTGCGCGTCCGTCGTGCAGGAAATAGGTATGTCCGTTCACCACTTCCTGCAAGCCGATGCCCCATAATGGAGTGGTACGCCATTCATTACCCCGGGCCAGACCACTTACGTAATTGTCGTTCAACCCCACACCCATAATTTCCGACCCCATATCATGCAGTAGAAAGTCTGAATACGGATGGATGGTCTGATTGCCCAACCACGGCAATTCCGTACCGTTCAGCAGTGTAGCTCCTCTTACTTTTGTGTGCAGCGTAGTCACATGGCAAAGATGGCATTTCGCCTCATAGAATTTCTGTTCTCCTTTCTGTACCTGCGGATCATTCACATTCCGGCGGGCTGGTACCCCCAGGCAGTGCATATACAAGTCCACATCCTCCATGTCCTCGGTCGACACGTCCAACTGGTCGTACGAAAGTCCCATCATACTGCCCTGGTCCATCTGTATCTGTCCCTCACATATCTCCTCGGGATAACGGCTGTTGGTCACCCCCATATCACTGGAGAATCCTAACTCCACCGTCAAATCGGCATGCTGTGCCTTGTTGCCCGAAAGTCCCAAACGAGTTACTCCACGCTCACTGATATAATTACACCGTCCGCTAATGCCGTATTCGGGGTAATTACTTTTGGCAGCCAATGCTTCAATTTCTTTCTGGTCGAGCGCCATCATCTGCCCCATTCCCACATGACGTAACGGTATACGGACAGAACAGAACAAATCTTCCGGACGGATACTGTCGGCATACCACTCCGTAATGGTATAGGTTGGCTTGCAAAGCTCATAAGTTTCTCCATCGGGAAATTCGAATGTCTGGTAGTCATACTTCACTGACAATTTTCCCTCCGGCTTCACCCCATAAATAGCCTGGTCATGAAGCACACGCCCATAGTTCTGGAAGAAAGCTCCGTTTTTTCGGGTGATATATACCAACATGGAAGAAAAACCGTAATTTCCTGAGCCACCTTCACTCCACAAGGTAGGCTTGGTACGTCCGGCATTGCGGTGACAGCTTCCACAAGAATAACCGGCATACACGGGACCTAATCCACCATCCTGATTACTACTGGTACGCACATCGTCATACAGTCCGTCACCCTCATTGAAACGACTGCTGTAAATACCTGATACCCATGAAGCTTCAAAATCATAGGCTTTTGAAGAAGTCAGAAAATTGGTAGCTGTACCGGCTGACAGTGCAAAGCCTTCCGGCACCTCCACGTACTGTTGGTCAGTTCCTTCTTTCTCACAGCTCCATAGAAGACAGGGAAAAAGCCCGTATAACAAAAGTTTTACTATTCTCATTTATTCTTCTCTTTTTCGGAAACATACAGAGGAAGTAAAGGAGGGCTTCCCCTTCTTTACTCCCCTGCCTGTCATTCATCAAAAATTTATCTTCATGCTTAATCTACCGTACGTGCTTGTCCGTCTTTGAACAACAGAAATTCCAAGGTATGGAAACCACGCACATTCTGTGCGGCAGAAATGGCTTCACTGTCTTCTGAGTAGTCGCCACTCCATTCCATCTGGCTGTAATCTCCTGAATTCAGGATGTTCACGATGGCAGCCTGGTCAAGCGGCCAACTGTCCATGTTCGGGTCAAGTCCCTGATCGGCTACCGGGCCAAACAAGAAAGCCTCACTCTTCTCCCACGGTTCACGGGCACTAATCCACGCATCACAAGCATCCTTGAAAGCCTGATTGGTTGGGTTGGCTGCCAGTGCATTCACCTTGTCATATAAAGTAGCCACTCTGTCTTTCAAGTCTGAATAAGTGGGTAATACCACTACATCCACGTAGTTCTTTACCACCGGACTCAGCACTGCTTCCGACAATGCATCACAAGCCGGTTTTACCTTATCTTTCAGCAAGACACTCAGTTCACTGCAGGCTTCCTGAGCCGCCAGACTCTGTTCGCTGTTGATATGGTTACGGAATGGTTGCGGGATGGCTAAAATCTTATCGTAAGCATTCTTGATGGCCGTCAAAGTATTATCTGCCAGTTCCTGCAACCCGTTGCTCACCAATACCGTGTACAAGGATTGCGCGGCCACCTGAGTTTTATCAATAGTGGCTCCGCTAATCAAAGCCTCACTGCGTACGCCACAGAAAGCATTACAGATGGATACGATGTTATTGGAATAGTCTTCGCGCGAATGCCAGCTATACCAGGATTCTACCGCATAAAGGGCTTCTGTCACCTTCCCTGCCTGGTATTTGGAATACGGGTCACCGATTTTTGTTTCTCCCACCTCATTGGCAATATCTACACAACCGTCTATCACTTGCTGCACGCAAGAACCTGCACTGTTAAATGGTGCCCCATGATTTCTAAAGGTCACGGCATAGCTTTCACCTCCCTTATAACTGGTAGCCCAGTACCCGTACAAGTCGGAAGCATCTTTACGAAGCAAGGTAACAACTGCTTTCATGTAGTTGTTCCAGCTCGTCGCGTTTTCCAACGTATAGTCAATGTTGGCCGCATCGGTCGGTTCTGTCGGTGTGTCCTCATTACTGCACGCTGTCATCGAAAAGGTCAGCCCCATTGCCAAGGCTGCCGCATAAAAGAAATTCTTTTTCATATACATAATAGTTTTAGGAATTAATGATTCATTTCTTGAAAAACCAGCCGATGTAGGCCAAGCCAATAGAAAATTCATTTTCACTGGTATATGGTCCGGTACCGAACATTTTTCCTGTACCAATCTGACGGGTAGTATAGTCTGCCTTCACTACCAGATTAGGCAAAGCAAACCAATTCAATCCGGCCACCCACATGCTGACCTTGTTACGTAAGTCCATGGTCTGCCCGGCTTCTCCTTTTTCTTGCGGATTATAGTATTCATAGCGGGCAAACGGATAAATCACAGGAACTTTGGGGTTGTGATTGAAAATGGAACGCAGGTTCACACCCACTTCTCCGGCATAGCTGACCGCATTTTTAGCTACCGGAACCACGCGGCTGTAAGAAGCGTTGTTCGACAAACGTACATTCTTGCTGCTGATAAATTTGGAGTTCGTCAGGTTACCATAGACCACATTGGCCCGTGCGGTCACATAGTCATTCTTGTACTGCAAGCCGCCCGAATAAATCCGTAACGGTGCTTTCTGTCCCTCATAGAAATTGGGTTTGTCGGAATTACCTGCCGTATTGGCACAATAATAAAAAGAACCTCCCACACGCAGCCCCGGCACTCCACGGTAATCTACACGAAGCACATAACCCGGAGAGTTGAAATTATCTTCCTCAAACAAACCCTGCTTACCGCTGGCTACCCAAGTATTCCGGTCGAATCCGTTGGCATTCAGTCCAGCCACCACCAGCACCTGATAATCGAAAGTGGCATATCCTTTTCCCAACGTACCGAAAAACTCAATACCCGTTTCATGCCAGGTAGATGGCAAGATGGTGGTTTCGCCCTCCGGTCGCACTGTGCCGAAGAAATTAATCGGCTCGTGATGTGCATTGGTCAGTCCCACCGGCACAATCATGTGTCCTGCCCGTACGTTGAAAGCCGGATGAATAAGACGGGTGATATGAAACTGCTCCAAGGCCACTTCTCCCCCTTTTTCCATTTCCGTTTCATATTCTCCGTTTTCCGAGTTCTCCAACTCCATGGCAGACCCAGTTCCTCCGGCTTCAAATTCGATTTCTGTGCTCAGAATCCATTTCGGAGTAAACTTATAATCCAGTGCCAGCACAAAGCGTGGAATGGAAATCGTATTCCGATGGTCACGCGTATTCCCATCCGGATTCCCGTAATAACGGTTGATGCCATAATCCTTGAAACTGGCCACAGCTTCTCCATAGCCTCCCACACGGAAACGGGTATATTCATCATTGTCCATACGCTGTTTACGTGCTGCTACATTTCCATGCACTTCAGCCACCTGCACCGAATCAACTTCACTGGCCGAAACAGCTCCTACGGCACAGCAAAGAGCGGTTAAAAATAAACTAACTTTTTTTTTCATTTCTCTGCGATTTTTGAACACCGCAAAGGTAGACTACACAAAAAAGGCTATCAATACCTAAAAATTACGAATTTAACGAACAAAAAAATACCCAATTATAGGTAGAAGGAAGTTTCTTTATAGTTCAAGAGGCACATCGCATAAGTCACTGATTTACTATCATATATAAAAATCAGGAATAATTCAGCCTGCTGATTCACCTCATCTAACACCTGAAAGATACCTAAAAAAGAGTAGTCATTCTATACCAATGAGACACCGAAGCTTACTCTAAAACAAGGTAAAATCAAATGAAGAAAAAGAGAAATCTCAGTACACTTCAGCACGTATTTGCACTTCAAATCAAACGCCTTTGCGTTCAATCCCAAATGCACTTACGTTTAAAGTCAAACGCACTTGCGTTTCAAGTAAAACGTACTTACGTTTAAAAGCAAACGCACTTGCGTTTTTACGCCTACTCCATTAAGCATAAAAAAGAGGGATACATCACCCGATGCATCCCTCCTTCTATCTTATAAACACAATTTTTAAATCAGGAATCCTAACAGGATACCGGCAGCGACTGCCGAACCGATTACACCTGCTACGTTCGGACCCATGGCGTGCATCAGCAAGTAGTTGGTCGGATCATATTCCGCACCGACAATTTGCGAGATACGGGCAGAGTCGGGCACGGCAGATACACCTGCATTACCGATAAGCGGGTTGATTTTGTTTTCTTTCTTCAATACGAGATTGAATATCTTCACGAAGAGCACTCCCGACGCGGTTGCTATCACGAATGACAAGGCACCCAGGCCGAAAATCTTCAGTGAATCCCATGTGATGAATTCTGAAGCCTGGGTGGAAGCGCCTACGGTCAACCCCAACAGAATGGTGATGGTGTCAATCAGCGGACCGCGGGCTGTCTCTGCCAAACGGCGGGTCACACCGCTTTCCTTTAACAGGTTACCGAAGAACAGCATACCCAACAGCGGAAGACCCGAAGGAACCAGGAAGCAGGTGAGCAACAGACCCATAATGGGGAACAATACTTTTTCGGTATGAGATACGGCGCGTGGGGCTTTCATGCGGATGAGACGTTCTTTCTTGGTGGTCAGCAAACGCATGATAGGCGGCTGGATAACCGGCACCAATGCCATATACGAATAGGCGGACACGGCGATGGCTCCCATCAGGTTGGGTGCCAGCTTCGATGAAAGGAAGATGGCGGTCGGACCGTCTGCACCTCCGATGATGCCGATGGCAGCTGCCTGCATGGGGTCGAATCCCCATTCAAGTGCAATCATATAGGCACCAAAGATACCGAATTGGGCTGCCGCACCGATAAGCATCAGCTTCGGATTGGAAATCAATGCCGAGAAGTCGGTCATGGCTCCAATGCCGAGGAAGATGAGTGGCGGATACCATCCCGATGTCACTCCTTGATATAAGATGTTGAGAACCGAACCCTGTTCGTAGATACCGACTTGCAGGCCGGCCTCCATATTGAAAGGAATGTTGCCCACCAGCATACCGAATCCGATTGGAATCAGCAGCATCGGCTCGAATTCCTTCGCCACGGCAAGATAAATGAAGAATATACCGACGGCTATCATGATGAAATGCTGGTAAGTCGCATTGTAGAAGCCGGTATAAGTCCAGAAATCCGCCAGGTTGCTTTGTAAGAAATTGATAAATTCTCCCATAACTATTCAATGATTATAAGGTCTGTACCTTCGAGTATTGATTCTCCCTTGCTCACCTTGATGGCAGTTACCTTACCGTCACGGTCGGCCTTGATGTCGTTTTCCATCTTCATGGCTTCCAGTACGAGCAATGTCTGTCCGCGTTTCACGGCATCTCCTTCCTTCACCTTGATTTCCAGAATCACGCCCGGAAGCGGCGACTTGATGCCTGACTTACTTCCTGCTACAGCCGGACGGCTCACGGCGGGAGGAGGAGCTGCCGGTGTGGTAGCTGCCGTACGGAGTACCGGTTTGATTTTCGGCCCGGTCTTCTTTTCCATTTCCACGGTATAGGCCGTTCCGTTTACTTCTACATGCACGTTATTGTCTTCTATATCTCCCACGGTCACCTTGTAGAGATTTCCGTTGATTTTATATCTGTATTCTTTCATGGTTTTCGTTATACTTTAGAGGTTATTTCTTATGAGGCGTTTCACGCAAGGTATAAATCTTGGAACTCCACGGTGAGTAGCTCCGTTTCACCCGGCTGATGGTCAGGATGGTTTCTTCCACATCGTGGTCGGCTCCCTGTGCTTCATGCAAGGCCATGGAAATGGCGGCAATGACTTCGCCCGGAGCTTCTCCCAGTCCGCGCTCCTTCGCTTCCTGCTTGTCGGTGACATTCTGAGCCTTCATGGCGTTGCGTTTACGCAGCTTGACGGCAACCTTGCCGATGATGCGGAAGCTGATGTACAATAGAATAAGCCCGATGAAAACCACGGTCATGGCAGTAATGGTCATGCCCAGCCCCGCCGAGTCGTGTTGTTCGAACTTGTCCATCTTCGGGTTTCCTTCCAGCGTCTGGTTGTTTGTGCTTGGAGTCACGTATTTGGTCTCGCTGTCATCCTTTACTTCCCATTGGTCTGCCCCGTCGCTTACCCGCGCATACGACTGGTCCGTCTTCAGTACACCGGCAGGCACAACCACTTCATCCAACAGTTTCCGCCCCGAATCGTACAATCCTACCCAGTTGTCACGGGTCTTGCTTAATACGAAATTGGTATGGAACGTGCCCCGTCGCGGCGCTCCGTCTGCCCAGAAGAGAGCGTGCTGGCGAGGACTGATGGCAGTCAGTACATCTCCTTTGGGAATGAAATAAGACAGGGTGTCGCCCGGCTCACTGCTCACTTTCAGGTAACATCCTGCCAGGTTGACACTATTATAAGATGTGTTGAATATTTCCACCCATCCGCTATGCACGCCATAATCGTCCTGAAAGTTGTCTTGATTATCCACCAAGACTTCGTTGATGACGATTTTACTGCCCGTATCCGGTGCGGTGCACGAACTGAGTGCACCGACCATAGCAGATGCGAAGAATATTCCGGCTATGTATTTGTTCATAACTAAACGCATTAAAAAGGTGAATGTTACAAAGGAATATTACCGTGTTTCTTGGCCGGATTGGTCAGCTTCTTAGTCTGCAACTGCTGCAGGGCACGAATGATGCGGAAGCGCGTGTTACGCGGCTCAATCACATCATCAATATAACCATATTTAGCTGCATTATACGGGTTGGCAAACAGCTTGGTGTATTCAGCTTCTTTTTCGGCCATAAAGGCTTTCGGATCGGGTGCTTCTTTTGCTTCCTTCGCATACAGTACTTCTACGGCACCAGCTCCTCCCATTACGGCAATCTCAGCAGTAGGCCATGCATAGTTCATATCGCCACGCAACTGCTTACAGCTCATCACGATGTGAGAACCTCCATACGACTTACGAAGGGTTACTGTTACTTTAGGCACAGTAGCTTCACCGTATGCATACAGCAACTTTGCACCGTGCAGGATGACTGCATTGTATTCCTGACCTGTTCCCGGCAAGAATCCCGGAACGTCTACCAGTGATACGATAGGAATGTTGAAGGCATCGCAGAAACGTACGAAACGGGCTGCCTTACGAGAAGCATTGCAATCGAGCACACCGGCCAGGAACTTCGGCTGATTAGCTACGATACCCACTGACTGTCCGTTGAAACGTGCAAAACCGATAATGATATTCTTGGCAAAATCACGCTGGATTTCAAGGAATTCACCGTTATCGACAATAGCACCGATTACTTCGTACATATCGTAAGCCTTATTCGGGCTGTCGGGTACGATTTCATTCAAAGAATCTTCCAGACGGTCTATCGGGTCGGTACAATCTACATAAGGCGGTTCTTCCAGGTTGTTCTGTGGAATATAGCTCAACAATTTACGAATCAACGCCAACCCTTCTTCTTCTGTAGAGGCTGTGAAATGAGTCACACCGGAACGAGTGGAATGTACACTGGCACCTCCCAGATCTTCCTGTGATACGTCTTCGCCTGTCACAGTCTTTACTACCTTCGGACCGGTAAGGAACATGTAAGAAGTACCTTCCATCATCAAAGTGAAGTCTGTCAAAGCCGGAGAATACACTGCACCTCCTGCACAAGGACCGAAAATACCGGAAATCTGCGGAATAACTCCCGAAGCCAGAATGTTACGCTGGAAAATCTCTGCATAGCCAGCCAAAGCGTTGATACCTTCCTGAATACGTGCACCACCAGAGTCATTCAATCCAATACAAGGAGCTCCCATCTTCATGGCCATATCCATCACCTTACAGATTTTCAGTGACATGGTTTCAGACAAGGAACCGGCAGATACCGTAAAATCCTGGGCAAAAACATAAACCAGACGGCCTTCGATTGTTCCGTATCCGGTTACGACGCCGTCTCCCAAATAATGCTTCTTGTCCATTCCGAAGTTTGTGCAACGATGCTGTACGAACATGTCCATTTCTTCAAAGCTGCCTTCGTCAAGGAGCATGGAAATACGTTCGCGGGCTGTGTACTTACCTTTATCGTGTTGTTTTTCGATGGCTTTCGCACCTCCACCCAGACGGGCCTGTGCGCGAAGCTCTATTAATTCTTTTACTTTTTCAAGTTGGTTACTCATGGTATTAGTATTTATATTTGATAATTAAATAAGGGTCTTTTCCCGGTGGTTATTTTTCACAAAGTTCCGTCAATACGCCCATGGTAGATTTCGGGTGGAGGAATGCAATGTGAAGGCCTTCTGCTCCTTTACGCGGTGCCTTGTCAATCAAACGAATGCCTGCTCCTTCTGCCTGTGCCAGCGCATTGGCCACTCCGTCTTCTACTGCAAATGCCACATGATGTACGCCCATGCCACGGTTTTCAATGAACTTGGCAATCGTGCTGTCAGGACCGGTTGGTTCCAATAATTCAATTTTTGTGTCACCACATTTCAAAAACGCAGTCTTTACCTTCTGGTCTTCTACGGTTTCTACGTTATAGCATTTCAATCCGAGGACGTTTTCATAATAAGGAAGGGCTTCTTCGATACTGTTGACCGCAATGCCCAAATGTTCAATGTGAGAGATTTTCATAATAGAATTGTTTTTTATGGGTATTAAATTAAAGTACGTGTTTAATATACACACAGACAAAGAAAAGAAAATTGTGCTGAAAAAAGAAACTTTTTGACGATTTTTTCAAAGAAATCCCGTTGTTTAAAAAGAGTTTAATCCATTGACAGAAGTATGAGAAGGGGGCTATACATAGATTTTTGTCAGCAGACGATTCAGCCAGTTCCAGCGCACATGAAACCAGCGGCGACTGCTCATCTGCTTTCCGCCGAAACGCAGAATAAAGTCACGGAAACCGTATTTCTTGAAAGGTAACCCGGCCTCAATAAATTCAAAATGAGCATATCCGTGCTCACGGGCATACTGCATGGCTCCCCATACGGCAAGCACTCCCGGGAACTGCAGCGGATACGTTTTTCTCATTCCACCAGACAAAAGCAAATAGGCATCTTCCCCGGAAAACAGACAGACCGAACCTCCGATAATCTTGTTTTTATAACGAATGATAAAAATCCGTCCGCAATGGGATGAATGCGTCAGCAAAGTAGTGAAGAAACCGATGTCGGGCAGGTAACGATGAATCTTGGGCGAATAATAATGCTTGAGCATACTGAAAAAAGCCTGTACATCTGCTTCTGTACGTGCCACATCAATTACGGCTCCATTCTTCATCCCCTGATGAATTTGCCGCTTGCGGGAGGTGCTCATCCATTTGTCCAACGAATCATGGTGTAAAGAGTTGCGCACCCGAAGCCTGCGTATCGGGAAATATCCGTTTTGCCGGAAATAACGGTAACCAAACAAAGGTTCTTCCAGATTACGAAATTCTAAAAGAAAAGATTTCTCTGCAAACTGCTGCGTAAAGTAGGAAAGCAGTTCCTGAAAAATATGTTCTTTCGGATAGGAGGAAGGAAAGTATTCACCTGTGCCGTACGCATAACTCTTTTCGGCAAAACGTAACAGATTAGTGGAACGGCGAGTGATGCATAACAGCTTTCCCACAGGAGATTTCCCCTCGTAGGCTACCAGCAAAAGCGGACGAACCCCCCTTGTCTGTTCCAGCACATGAAACAGTTCTGTAGAATGAAAGATGTTTGAACCCGGAAGGGCGGGTACATCCTTAGCGTGATAATATGTAGCTAAACGGATGTTCATGTGATGCAAATTTACATTTTTTTATTGAGGATTTAACGGGGAAGCCTTATATTTGTCCAAACAAACGAAATTTTTATGGAAAACTTCAGTGATTTAATCAGAAACCGGCGAAGCATGCGAAAGTTTACGGATGAGGAACCGACACAGGATCAGGTGCTCACATTACTGAAGGCGGCCCTGATGGCTCCGTCTTCCAAACGCTCCAATTGCTGGCAGTTCATTGTCGTAGACGACAAGGACACACTGGAAAAGTTGTCTTTCTGCAAGGAATCGGGAGCGGCATTCGTAAAAGATGCTGCACTGGCTATTGTAGTGACTGCCGACTCGCTCGCCAGCGATGTGTGGATTGAAGATGCTTCCATTGCGTCAATCATGATTCAGCTTCAGGCAGAAGATTTGGGACTGGGAAGCTGCTGGGTACAGGTAAGAGAAAGATTTACCGCCAACGGCACACCGGCCAACGAATACATCCATGAACTGTTGGACCTTCCTTTACAATTGCAAGTGCTGTCCGTCATCGCTATAGGACACAAGGGAATGGAACGCAAGCCTTTTGATGACTCACACCTGCAATGGGAAAAGGTACATATCAATAAATTCGGAGGGAAATAATGGCAGCAGCATCGGGCAAACACAAAGATACCTATCGGGCTACAGCCGTTTTTCTTGTTCTGACAGGGCTGCTCTACCTGATAGACAAATGGGTAGGATTCGGTCACCTCAGACTGCCGTGGGTGATGCAAAAAGATACGATGTTGCTGTATGCAGCCATTATTTTTCTGTGGTTCAAAAGTGACAAATCGGTAGGACTCATTTTATTAGGTATCTGGCTGATTCAGAATATCGGACTGGTCATCTCTCTGCTGGGACAGATGTCGACTTTCCTCCTGCCCGCCACCTTGCTGGTCATCGGAGTTTTACTTTACTTCTTATCTTCACGCGGATGATGAATAAAAAAGATTTTTCCATTGTATGTATAGGTGCAGGCAATGTAGCTACTCATCTGGCTCAGGCTCTGCAGCAAAAGGGATTCCACTTGTCACAAATTTACAGCCGGACACAGGAATCGGCACAAGCCTTGGCACAGACATTAGGATGTGCGTGGACCACCTGCCTGGAACAGGTAGACGAACATGCCGATTTGTACATCGTATCGGTGAAAGATTCCGTTTTGGAAACAGTCATTTCACAACTTGCCCACTGTAATCCGGATGCTCTGTACCTGCACACAGCCGGAAGTATGCCGATGGAAGTATGGAAGGGAAAATTCAAAAATTACGGAGTGGCTTACCCCATGCAGACTTTCAGCAAACAACGGGAAGTTAATTTTGAAGAAGTGCCGTTTTTCCTCGAAGCCAATTCGCCGCAGAACTTGTCCCTGCTTCAGGAAATAGCCGGAAGCCTTAGCCCAAAAGTGTACGAAGCCAGTTCGGAACAGCGAAAATACCTGCACATAGCGGCCGTCTTTGCCTGTAACTTCAGCAATCACATGTACGCCATCTGCCAGCATTTGCTTCAGGCACACCAACTTCCTTTCGAATCTATGCTGCCACTGATAGATGAAACCGCCCGAAAGGTGCATGAATTATCTCCGGTGGAAGCACAAACCGGTCCGGCTAGGCGCTACGATAAAAATGTGATTAACCGCCACCTGAATATGCTGGAAGAAGAACCTAAGCTGGCAGAAATCTATCGGTTACTGAGCGAACACATCCATTTATATGAAACAACCAATCATTGACCATTTAATTTTTCAGATATGATAAATTACGATTTGACTCAAATAAAAGCGCTGTTTTTCGATGTAGACGGAGTACTGAGCGCCGAAACAATCTTTTTGCATCCCGACGGAGAGCCCATGCGTTCTGTCAATATCAAAGACGGATATGCGCTGCAGCTGGCTGTGAAATGCGGACTGCATGTGGCCATTATCACAGGGGGAAAGACGGAAGCCGTACGGAAACGCTACGAAGGACTGGGTATCAAGGATGTGTATTTAGGTGCTGCCGTAAAAACCCGTGAATACAAGGAACTGTTAGAAAAATATAACCTGAAACCAGAAGAAGTGCTTTACATGGGAGACGATATACCCGATTACGAGGTCATGCAGTTAGTAGGACTCCCCTGTTGTCCAGCAGATGCGGCACCTGAAATCAAAGCCATCAGCAAGTACATTTCTCATCGACAGGGAGGATATGGCTGCGGACGCGACGTCATTGAACAGGTCTTAAAAGCACAGAGAAAATGGATGGCCGGGCAGGCTGCCTTTGGCTGGTAACCAATAAGTATGCAAAAGATGAAACCATTAGAAAACATACAGCATTATAAAATCGTACTTGCCTCCAATTCTCCCAGAAGAAAGGAATTGCTGAGCGGACTAAATTTAGAATATACGGTCAGGGTACTTCCGGATATAGATGAAAGCTATCCTGACACGTTGAAAGGGGAAGAAATTCCAATGTACATTTCACGTGAAAAAGCGGAAGCTTATCGTAATTCCATGGCGGAAGACGAGTTAATCATTACAGCCGACACGGTGGTGTGCATCAACGAAAAGGTATTGGGAAAACCCCGGACACTGGAAGAAGCCAAAGAAATGTTGCGGGAACTTTCCGGCAAGACACACCAGGTAATTACCGGAGTATGTCTGATGACCCGTGACCTGCAACGTACGTTCTCGGCTACTACTCAAGTCACATTCGACGTACTGACAGAGGATGAAATTGAATTCTATGTAGAGAAATTCCGGCCACTGGACAAAGCGGGAGCATACGGAGTACAAGAATGGATTGGCTTTGTGGGAGTTTCCCGACTGGAAGGCTCCTATTTCAATGTCATGGGCCTTCCGGTGCAACGTTTGTATCAGGAACTCAAGAAACTTTAATGTGAAAGGGCTGAAAAGGTTTTTCGGCCCTTTACTTTTGCCTGCCACACCAAACTGAAAGAATAGCGTTCGGGAATGGTCTTCAATACTGTATGAGCTAGGTTTTGTTGACGACCGGCAGTAAACTGGCTTCGAATCCGGGAGAACTCCCGACGGGCATTCCACACAGCTTTGGCATTGGCAAAATCTCCTTTCAAAACCCAGACTGCAGCGGCACAATAATCCAGAAAAGTACGGACACGCATCACAGGCTTCAATTCTTCTTCCGGCAGGTTCTTATACAGCATCAGCAGATTGTTTCGGAAATTCAGGAACGTTTTACGGGGATTTTCCTTTTTCAAGGTAGCTCCTCCCACATGATATACCGTACTTGAAGGAATACAGACAAGCTGATAGCCTCGACTGCGTAAACGCCAGCACAAGTCTATTTCTTCCATGTGCGCAAAGAACCGTCCGTCCAGTCCACCGACATTCCGATATACGTCCAGACGAATCATCAAAGCTGCCCCCGTAGCCCAGAACACAGGAATCACCTCGTCATACTGTCCTTTGTCTTCCTCTACGTTTTCAAAAATACGTCCACGACAAAAGGGGTAACCATAACGGTCAATAAAGCCTCCACTTGCTCCGGCATATTCAAACAGGTTCCGGTGACGATACGCACGGATTTTCGGCTGACAGGCCACAGTCTCCGGATGAGTATCCAAATAATCAACCATTGGCTGAAGCCATCCTTCTGTCACCTCTACATCACTGTTGAGCAGGACAGCGTATTCCGCGTCTATTTTCTGCAAAGCATAGTTGTAGCCATCGGCAAAACCATAATTCTTATCCAGGCGTATCAGGTGGACAGAAGGAAATTCTTTTTCTACCACCTCACACGAAGCATCCGTGGAAGCATTGTCGGCTACATAAATTTCCGTTCCCTCCAAACGCGAACAAGCAATCACTGAGGGCAAGAACTGGCGAAGCATGGCTTCCCCATTCCAGTTTAAGATGACTACAGCTGTCTTTATCATAAAATAGTTCCTTTAAGCGACGTTCCGTCTTCATTAAAATCACCCAAACGCACTTTTACCAGATGGTTATCCAGTTTTTCATCGTGCGCCAGTTCCACCCGAATGTAGTTTTTTGTAAAACCGTGCATGGGTGTACCTGCTTTAGATTTCTCCATCAGCACTTCTGCTTCTGCACCAATATGACGGGCATAGAAAGCTTTCGTCTTTTCATCTGAAAGTTCCAGTAAACGCTGGCTTCTGGCATGCTTTTCCTGAGCAGGAACCACATAATCAATTTTCAAAGCCTGAGTTCCCGGACGTTCTGAGTAACTGAACACATGCAACTGAGTTACATCCAACCCCTTAATAAACTCATAAGCTTTTTCAAAATATTCAGGAGTCTCTCCGCGAGTACCCACGATGACATCTACCCCAATAAAAGCATCGGGCATCAGAGACTTTATCTTTGCAATCTTGGCTGCAAACAAAGCCGTATCATAACGACGGCGCATCAACTTCAGCACCTCATCGCACCCGGATTGCAAAGGAATATGGAAATGAGGCATGAAACGACGGGATTGAGCTACATATTCAATGATTTCATCCGTCAGAAGATTGGGTTCGATAGAAGAAATACGATAACGCTCGATGCCTTCCACTTCATCTAAAGCCTTTACTAAATCAAAGAAGGTTTCACCCGTTGACTTTCCAAAATCACCGATATTCACTCCGGTCAGCACAATTTCTTTTCCTCCTTCAGCTGCTGCCTGCCGAGCTTGTGCCACCAAATCTTCTATCTTTCCATTACGACTTCTTCCTCGTGCAAAAGGAATGGTACAGTAAGAGCAGAAATAATCACATCCATCCTGTACCTTCAGAAAATAACGGGTACGATCCCCACGGGAACAGGAAGGAGAAAAAGTACGAATGTCTTTGGTAGCGGTAACTACAGCCTCTCCATGCGTATGTTTCTGCAAGTTGCCCAAATAATTCATCAACTCACCCTTCTGTTCTGCTCCTAATACCAAATCCACTCCTTCTATGTCAGCCACCTGTTCAGGTTTCAACTGGGCATAACAGCCGGTTACCACAATAAAAGCATCAGGATGCTGACGAGAAAGACGATGAATGGCTTGCCGACATTTCTTGTCTGCCATTTCTGTCACCGAACAGGTATTAATCACACAAATATCTGCTTTTTCACCTTTTCTGGCTGTCCGAACTCCCGCTTCCTTTAATGTTTTTCCAATAGAAGAGGTCTCTGCAAAATTAAGCTTACAGCCCAACGTATAATAAACAGCTACTTTATCCTGAAAAATAGTTGTATCAATCATATCTCTTTACAATTTTAGAAGTCTGCAAAGGTACACATTATTCACGATTCCTGAAACGAGTTTCTGAATTTGCAACCTCTATTCACTGCTTCTACACATATTTCTTCATCTTTTAAGAAATTTCTCAAAATACGAAGAAAAAAAGTGGCTAAAAAGAGAACAACGTATTGAAAAAGTCTATATCTTTGCAGCGTTTTAAGAAAACAACATAAGTATTACAGATTTAAAAAGCAAAGAAAATGAAAAAATTAGTATTTTTGTTCGTA